>Ga0180431_10000007_pt1 | contig 283534 bp, 286 predicted proteins | sample SS_ome_11_FD_132459 | JGI IMG/M metagenome (GOLD analysis project Ga0180431, IMG submission 132459) | Hypersaline lake sediment archaeal communities from the Salton Sea, California, USA - SS_1_MS_1 metaG | ecosystem: Environmental > Aquatic > Non-marine Saline and Alkaline > Hypersaline >...
AAAATAATACCCCTAACTACCTAGAGGCATGCACTAAAATTATTTATGCTTCTCCTAGTAGAACCCGAGAAAAAATTAAATGGGATAGAAAAAGTATTGATGCCGTGAAAAATAATATTAAAAAGTACCCCTGGTTAGAACATTACACTTTTGAAGATTAAAATCTCTGGAGAATACCAAAAATGGCAGATAAACTAGAATGCCTTGTAACAATAACAAATAAAAGATCCAAACGGAAGCAGAGAAGAAAAACAGAGCTTCCGAACGTTTTTCTTTTTAAGGTAGACCTTCTAAAAAATATAGTAACGCCTATTTCTATTCAACATAAGGTAATGGGAAACGTTATTGGTATGATGGGAGTATGTTATTATAAAAATGGGTATCTTATTGCGGCCCAAAAAGGAAAAGATCCGGAGATATTAGAGGTAGATAGGGATTTTAAGGTTAAAAAGATTCGGAAAACATCGATGGTAAGGGGAACCCATAATATCTCGCTTGTTGACGATAATACGCTTTTAATTGCTTCTACCTCAAACCAAAGCGTAATAGAACATAACTTACAAAGTGGAAAAGAAAGGTGTTTTCACCCCAATAAACCTAGTACTCCCGATAAAATTCATTTAAATAGTATTCTTTGGCATGATAATAATCTTTATTTCACTGCGTTTGGGCAAAAGAAAAGCAAACTCTGGTTATCTGCCACAGAGGGGTATTTAAAAAACCAAACAGAAAATAAAGTTTTAATTAAACCTATTTATCAGCCCCATACAATTGTGGCAGCTGATAATACTTTATATTTCTGCGAATCTGCAAGAGCAGCTGTTCGAACAGTAACCGGACAAGTATTGGAAGTTAAAAAAGGCTATACCCGAGGATTAATTGTAACAGATGATTATATTATGGTTGGGATCTCTTCAGGTAGAGTTGTTTCGGAGTCAACAGGGGTAATTGTTGAATCTTCTAATCCGGGAAAAGCAGTGGGGGCTTGCGGAGTTATGGTATATAAAAAGGATAAGGAAAACATAGCAAACTCTAAATTTTTGCATTTTATCTCTTTAGAACGGTACGCAGAAGAAGTCTATGACCTTTTATTAGTTAAGTAAGAGTAAAAATAAATATGGCATATAATATCACACACCTAAAGCAATTAGAATCTGAATCAATCCATATAATGAGAGAAGTTGTTGCAGAGTTTAAAAAACCTGTAATGCTTTACTCTGTTGGCAAGGATTCTAGTGTAATGCTTCGCCTTGCACAAAAAGCTTTCTTCCCCGATAAAATACCATTTCCTTTAATGCATATCGATACGGGATATAAATTTCCAGAAATGTATGAGTTTAGGGATGAATTCGTTAAAACTATTGAAGCTGAATTAATTATTGAAAAGAACAAGGAGTGGTTTGGCAAGTCTCACCCCTTAAAATTTGGAACGGATAAATGTTGTCGTCTTCTTAAAACCCAAGGGTTATTAGGAGCCCTTGAAAAGCATGGTTTCGATGCAGCTTTTGGAGGAGCCCGGAGGGAAGAGGAAAAAAGCAGGGCTAAAGAAAGAATCTTTTCTGTTCGGGATCATTTTGGGCAGTGGAATCCAAAAGTGCAAAAGCCAGAGTTATGGAATCTTTACAATTGCCGGATCAATGAAGGAGAAACAGTTAGAGTCTTTCCTCTTAGTAATTGGACGGAATTTGATATTTGGAACTATATTAAACTTGAAGAAATTCCAATCGTCCCTATCTACTACGCCAAAAAACGAAAAGTAGTGAACCGTAAAGGAGTTCTTATTCCAGCGGATTACGAGCATGCCATTATTCAAGAAAACGAAGAAATTACAGAAGAATGGTGCCGGTTTAGAAGTCTTGGGTGTATCCCCTGTACGGGAGCAATTAAATCAAAGGCAACCACTCTTAATGAAATTATTGAAGAAGTTCGCTACGCAGAAAGGTCAGAAAGGGAAAATAGAGTCATTGACCTCAATAGCGACTCCGCCATGGAAGATAAAAAACGCGAAGGATACTTCTAATGACAGAAAAAGACTTACTTAGGTTCACCACGACTGGAAGCGTTGATGATGGAAAATCAACCTTAATCGGGCGTTTATTATATGAAACGAAGTGTGTTCCTTTAGATCAATACGATGCTATTAAAAAAACATCCCAAAAACGAGGAAGCGGTAGCGTTGACTTAGCTCTTCTCCTAGATGGGCTTGCAGCTGAAAGAGAACAGGGGATTACTATTGATGTAGCATACCGCTATTTTGAAACGCAAAAACGAAAATTTATCATTGCTGATACCCCAGGACATGAACAATACACAAGAAACATGGTAACTGGGGCTTCAACCGCAGACCTAGCTATTGTGTTAATTGATGCCCGAAATGGGGTACTTATCCAATCAAAACGACATGGTTTTCTAAATTCATTGTTACAGATACCAAAAATGCTTATTGCTGTTAATAAGATGGATTTAGTTGGGTATTCACAAGAAGCTTTTAATCAGATTGTTGCCGACTATACTGATTTTGCTGGAAAACTAGATATTGACGATATAACTTTTATTCCCGTCTCTGCGCTCAAAGGGGATAATGTTACTAAAAAAAGCGAAAAGATGGATTGGTATAAAGGGCCAACCCTTCTTGAGTTGCTTGAGAAAACTTATGTCACAGCAAATAGAAACCTTATTGATTTTAGGTTTCCCGTCCAAAATGTTATCCGGCCTAACCTAAATTTCCGGGGGTTTGCAGGTAAAATCACTTCCGGGTCTATTAAGGTTGGAGAAGAAATTATTGCTTTGCCATCTCAAAAACAGAGTAAAGTTAAAGAGATTGTTACGTATGACGGGAATCTAGAGGAGGCTTTTTCTCCTATGTCTGTTGTGCTTACCTTGGAAAATGAAATCGATATTAGCCGAGGGGATATGATAGTTCGCAAGAATAATTTGCCAAGTGTTGGAAATATCTTTGATGCCATAATTTGTTGGATGGACGACACAAAAGTATTAAACCCAAAAACTGCTTATTTCTTAAAACAAACAACTAATAATACAACAGCGTTTGTTGAAGAAGTTTACCATAAGATTGATGTTAATACCTTACATAGAGTTAAGGCACCTAAAGTAGGATTAAATGAAATTGCTAAAATAAAGGTAAAAACAACTGCCCCGCTATTCTTTGACTCATATAAAGAAAATAAAGGAACGGGAAGTTTCATTTTGATTGACCCCCTTACCTATAATACCGTTGCTGGGGGAATAATTAAGAAAATACGTAACACAGACGTTATTGAAAAACCAGCCTATATTCCATCCGAAAAGGAAATTGGAATTGTTCAAAAATATACTAATCTAGATCCTAGTATGATCCAGAAGATGTTAATAGAACTCAACCTATAAATGCAAGACACTAAAACAAGATCAGTTATAAAAGCTCTCTCCTGGAGAGTAGTAGCAACCTGTATTACAATTTTTATAGTCTATTTGCTAACAGGACATTTAGTCTTTAGTATCACGGCAGGCAGCGTCGATAGCATAGCTAAACTAGTCTTTTACTTCCTACACGAACGAACTTGGGAAAAAATTAAGTGGGGAAGAAAATAAGGGACGACAAGCGCATGAAAAAAGCCCACCAAAAAGGCGGGCTTTTTTCTTAGTTATATTGCCTTTACCGACTTGAGGACTTTGATCCGAAAGAAGTCCCTGGGAATGGGTTTGGCCCGTCCTTTTTCGGGGGAGTTACTTTCCGGGCTGTTTCATAACGGATAATTTTTGGTTTTTCCTCTTCTTTTTTGGGTTGATCCTTAAAGGCTGGGAAAACTCCAGATAAGTCTTTAGTGGTATCTTTTACAAGACTTCTAATTGCACTTAATTTTGATTTAAGATCCTGATTTGTTTTTTGAAGCTTTTCATTAGCACCTTCCAGGGCCTTAATTCTTTCACAAAGAGAATCTACTTTTCCTTCCAAAGCAATAATCTTACTCTGTCTATCGGAAATCTCGCTTAGATGTACTCGATTAAGATCTTTTTCTTTCTCGATTAGAGCTTCTTTTTCTTTAACAACAATGTTGAGGTCGCTAATATCCGTTTTCTTTCTTTCAATTGTCTTCTCTCGTTCTAAGATATCAAAGCGTAAATCAGCGATTGTTCCTTCGAGTTCTTCTTTCTCGACCCCAAGAGTTATAATCTCTTGCTTATATTTTTCGATCCGGGCCATGTCCGAAGTATAGGAATCAAGCTTTTCTGTTAATCCCTTTACCCCTTTTTTCAAGGTAATATTCTCAGCTTCTAGACGCTTTCGGGATAAAGTAAGCTTACCTAGCCTTTCTTCCAGGTCAATCATTTCTTCTTCCGTATTATTCTTTTGCGAACGGAGTCTTTCAGCTTCTTCAAATTTCTTAACTGTTAATTCTGAAATCCTTTGTTCTAAGGATTCAATATCATGTGAATTTTGAAGATTTTTTAAGGAAGCAGTATCGTGCTCTTTCTTAAATTTAATTGCCATCTTAACATTACTTTGATATAAGTAAAATAGGATGAAGGCTAAAATAGAGACAATACCTAGGGGAAGCAGATAAAAGGAATTATCAACAATGACAAAATTCCAAGCGATTACGATAATCGTAATAATTAAGAGGGTTAGACGTTTGTCCTTCATTTGAAGTCTCCTTCACTTATGGTTCCCACCGAAAATCGGCGAGAGTTTTATTGTATATATATTACGGATTAAATACTGGAATATTAAATCCAATTTTGAAAAAAGGTAACATGATGAAACTTATTCTTCTAGAGCAAGCCGCAAAATTACTAAAAATTAAGAAAAAGGAACTTGAAGATAGCTTTAAGGGAGCTGAGATTAAAGGGCAGAAGATGTCAAACCTATTAAAGGAAGGGTCTTCCCAAGTTTTGACTTATTTAGATATAAAAAGTTTAAGGAGATATTGTAAAATGAAAGGAATAAGTTTTAATCTCAATTCATGTGAGATAAAAAAGGTATATGAAATTAAGAACATGAAAAAGGATAAGGCTAGCATGAAAAAGGCAAAGGTTTTAACTGTTGATGAAGTTGCAAGCCGAACAGGGCTTAATAAATTAAAGGTTCGCCAACTCCTTCGAAATGGGCAAAATGGAATTTCTCCTGGCATTGCCGGAGCTAAAAAAGATGGGAGAGAATGGAAAATTCCCGAAAAGTCCGTTAATGCTTTTCTGGGCAAAGGGAAACAGGAAGCCCCTAAAAAAAGTAAGGTTGAAAATATAGAGGATATTGAAGAAATCGAAGATGTTGAAGAAGAAGTTTTCATAACAGAAGGAACCGAAGAACCCGAGCTAATTATTGGGTTAGATATGCTGGAAGAAGAGGAAGAGGATGAAGAAGAAGACGAAATTGATGCTCTAATTCAATTTTCGCGAATGGGAGAGTATGAAGACGAGGAAGAAAGCGAAGACGAGGATGAGGAAGAAACCAACGGATATTCTGTCGAATACGAAGAAGGGTATTACGAAGGAGACGAGGAAGAAGATTATTAAAGTCTAAGGCCTGCCGAAATTTTAAGCAAGATAGCAGACAGTTTAAGTTTATCAAGCCTTAAGATATGGTCTTCTAAAGCCTCCACGAAAGCGTCTTTAAGTGCTTCTTCGTGGGGGTTTTCAATTTTAGTAGATTTTAACTTGGAAATAAACGGAACTAGGTCGGGAGATAGCTCTTTAATTTCTTCCCTTTTATGCCGAAATAAATTGCTACCTGCTATTTTAATAACTTGTTTTGCTGCCGCGTAAAAGAAGGGGTAAATACCCCCCGCGCTCCGAATTTGTTTTAATTCTTGTTGAATATCATTTTTTAGCCTAGCTTTCATTAGCGGGGTTTGAGCCGCTTGCGTTAAGGCTGAGATGAAAGTTACGAGAGCAGGGTCTTTTGCCGAAGCCAAGGAATTAATAGTTTTTAAGGCAGAGACATAATAACCAAGGCAATTCTCAATTATTGGTTCTATCTTCTTTTCTTTTTTAAGGCCAAAAGCTTTCGTAAAAAAGTAGAAATCTTTTCTTTTTAATTCTTGTTTTCCCACCTGGATTTGACCCTCTGCCGTAGCGTCTAAGGCCTTTTCAACTTCTGGGGTTTCCTTTTTAATTTTTTCAAGGTCGAGGGCTATCTCTATTTGTGGGCCAGTCTCAGAAGTTAAAATAACAGCCCCATCTTCCTTTCTAGAAGGCTTAAAATTTCCCATAGAAGTTTTGTACTCTGTAAAAATACGGGCTAGGTCTTCATAGGAATTTGCCTTTTCCCCTGGAACTGTTGTTAGCTTTTGATAAGCAGGCTTATAAAAAGCAAAATAAATATCTGCGTCGTTTAATTTCCTTAGGTAAATAGCTCTTCGTTCCCCTCCCGGAATTAAATCTCTTACATAAGGTTTAACCCTAGAAAGCTCTTTCGGCGTTACTTCCGACAGCAAAGTAGGATTTAATTCCCTCTCTAAAATTTTATTTGCTGCCGCGTGAAGCTTCTGGTATTCCGGATGGTCTTCCACCCCCGCACGAAAAACTGGAACTACCTTTCCCTCTTTATTTAATCTAAAATAAAGAAGTTGCAATCCCGGGGTACGTTTTTCTTTAACGACTTCCTTAACCTTTGGAATTAAACCTTTTTTAACAAATGTTAATCTTCTACCCCTCTCAGGGGAATTAAGAATATAAATTTCGTAATCCGATCTTTTTTCAGCAGGGGCATATAAGTCAAGAAGTTTCTTTTTAAGGCTCTTGTCCTTTATAGTATCCAACGAAGAATTTTCAAACTCAGCTAACTGGTCTTCATTTGCTATAAAGATTGCTGGGAGGTCCTCTCCTAATAATTCTTGTTTTTTCTCTGAACGGTCTTCCTTAATTCTCTCAACCTTTTTCTTTGCCTGTTCTGTGAGAATATTAACTTTCCCGACCCCTTTGGAAACCTTTTCCCCAAAATCCTCTTCGAATGAATCCCTTATAATAGATTTAAGGTTTACCCCAACGAGTTTTTTGAGAATTTTCAAGAAACGTTCAAAGGAACTTAATTCGCCTTCAGTTAATTTTGGTTCGTCCTTTTTCTTTTTCTTTCTCCAACCAGTCCACTCCTTCTCCCGGGAGGGTAATCCTTTAGGAGATGGCGCTGTTTGGACAGGAGCGGAAGTTTTGAAAAATTGTGCGAATTGTTTTTCTTTCTCTGCCGAGAGAAGAGCCCGGAAGGCAGCGTTAAAAGCGTCAACCAAGGCATCATATAGGTAACGCCTCCAAATATAATTAAATATTTTAGCAATCCTACGGTCAGCATAATATTTCAGGTGATCTTGCTTTGGGTTGCCGTCCTTAATATAGTCTTCCGTTAACTCTGGAAGGTCAATTACAATTCCATCTTCTTCCCTAAGAATTGTTACCCCTTTGAAAGTAGTTCCATATTTTGAAACCCAATCTTTAAACTTTTTAAGACCAAAAGCATCCTTAGCTTTTCTTGCTACTTCTTGTTGGAGCCTAGGAGCCCCTTGAATCTCAGCTTCTCCAGAACGAGCACCCCCTAGAATATTATCAAACTGTTTATTTAACCAGTTTTGGCTTCCCTTCGGAGTTTTATTTTTTAATTTAATCTCCCCAATTCCTCTTAAAACCCTCTCTTGTAATTTTCTCGGGTCTCTAAGATCCTTAGGAATTAACGTATTCCAGTTATCTAAGAAGAATTTATTTTTTAATACAAATTGTTTTGTTTTTGGGTTATATCCCGTCCAACCTAGGGTTATAGGCTCTTTCCCTTCTAAGGGTTTAGCGACTTCCCCTGGTAACTCGGGGATGCCTTCTGAAACTTCTCCTGGTAACTTTGGTGTTTCAGCCACCTCTCCTGGGAGTTCCCCAGCAAGCTCATCTTCAGCAAATTTATGAATAAAATTACTAATTAGAAGAAGTTTTTTATTAGGAGTCATATTTTTATTAAAATTTTAGTGTTGTTACAATTGTAATATACAGAAAACAACCAGGCGTACAGACTTCAATATAACTATAAATTAGCAAATTATTCTTGAAAAGTGCTTTTTAATTTCAAAAAAACGGGGGTAAACTAAATGCTTTTCCAACACTTGCCGGTTCTGTACGCCCGATACTACTTAGCGAAGAAAAAAGCAGACTACGCTAAGGACCTAGAAGAAAAAGAAAAAGCCTTAGATGAGTTAGAAGAAACACGAAATGCCTATTTCAAGGTTTTGGGGGATTTTGAAATATACCTGGATTCCGTGGGAAAAATCGACGAATCTAATTTTGGGGATCTTTACGACCAAATAGTTTACGACCCAGAAAACGAAGACCGAATGGGGAGTATTAGAAGCCGAGTTGATAACCAATGGGTTATTGAATGGTTTGATCGCAACTCCTTAGAGTTTTTAGAAGTTGAACAACGGGACTCCCTTTCTGGTCTAAAAATCATCAGAGTTGACTAAGAAATTTTATAATATTTTCGTAATTTTTCTTTCCCCATAGATAAATATATAAAGGAAAGAAAATGGCAGAATTTATCCAATCTCAAGTCTTCACCTTAATAACTACTATTAAGAATTTCTTCGCGGATGCGGGTTTCCCGGTTACAGGGGACTTCGGGCTTCAAGAAAAAATTAAGAACGAATTTACTTTCGACCAAGGCGCACAAACCTATTTCAAACCTTCCGTTAGCCAAGTAAACTTAATTGAGCCAATTTTCCAGCATGGGAAACAAAGCCCAATTCAAATGTCGCCTATTGTTTTACCCGATACAGAGCCAGGGGAGCTTTACCAACAAAGGATTAAAGCAGATTATGGGACACCTCCGTATACCTTTGAATCCCTAATTACTGATAAAAAAACCGTTACTCGAGTTGGAATAGAAGCAACTGACCAAGCAACAACAGCTGTTCAATATTTTACAGTCCCTATTCAAGCAGATCCAGCACCCCTTCAAATTGTTACAGAAGAATTGCCTTGGGGAAGGGAACTTGTCTTTTACGATGAATTCATAGGCCCCAGTGGTGGGACTAGAGAATACTCTTGGCTACTAGGAATTGCGCCTCCTTGGTTAACAATAACGGAGTCCGGAAGACTCCAAGGAAACCCGCCTATTAACTCTAATGGATTAACCTACGTTATTACGGTTATTCTATCTGATGGGGTTGATACGGTAGAGAAAACCTTTAATTTAGTTATCTCGGGATCCAATGAAAGATTTGAATTTATTTCCCCCACAACCCTTCCTCCAGCACAAGTTAATACCGAATACCGACAGCTAATTCAAGTGAGAGGCATTAGCTCCTCTTCCTTGATCATGCGAATGCTAACAGACCATCCCTGGTTAACCCTCCAAGAGGAAGAATTGGATTTTGAGATGGGAAGCCCTAAAAAAGCTTATGTATTGTCAGGGTTCCCAACAGGAGACTTATTAACTCGAAGTAACCTACCGGCAGGGCTTAATTTACTAGAGGATGGCTTTTTATATGGAAGTTTGGGAGATGAAGGAACTCAGAATTTTCAAATAAGGGTTACAGATAGTAGAGGATTTTATCAAGAGCAATTCTATTCCCTCCTAGCTACGTTGGACGCTGGAAAAAGTATTACATTTGAAACCGGGAAGATTCTCGAAGAAGCCTACATTGGGCAAGAATATTCAAATCAACTAGAGGCAATTGGAGGAATCGGCCCGTATACTTTCAGTTTATTTGAAAATAATACACTGCCTCCTGGGTTAACAATATCTGCTTCTGGAACCATTTATGGGATTCCAGAATTATATTCTATCCCCTCCAACGTACATCAACCATATTATACTTTCATTATAACTATTACTGATTCACAAAGAAACTCGCGGTCAAAACAATTTATTCTAAAGATAAATAATGAAAGGCCTGTTACAATATCGAACACAACCTCTAAGATTGAAGAGATAAATATTTTAAGTAACCCCATTGAGCTTAAATATCCAAATCGAGAAAATAGAAGATCAGCCTATGCAACCCTAACAAGCGCAACAACCATTTTCGATATTGATTTACAAGCAGTGAGTGGTGGAGGAATTGCAGAGTTTACTTTAAACCTAGGGAATAGCTATATAGTTAATGACGAGATTTTAGGAAGCAAGCCAGCAAAGGAAGCTTTAACAGAAGCAGTTTCCTTTACTTCGGTAACTGAGCTAACGAACAATATTGGTTTAACGCTTAAATATTTCTTAGACTTGTTAGAGTACCAAAAAACGCAATTTATATATGAGAATGGAAACTGGAAAGAAGCATAATGCCAGCAACAGTTAAACATACCGGGTTACCCCCTCAAACCGTAACTTTAGCCCCCTCCGCGTGGCTAACTCCTGCTAACATTCCACTTCTTCCTCCCAACACTATTCCTTTATCAGCGGCATCAATTAATAAGTGTAAGTCCTCTGTGAAAGGTAGAATTTTCCCCGGGAGCCCAATATCAAATAATTTTCATTCTGCAAGCCTCCCAAATACTCCTCTTGGGTCGCTAAGAACAGGTGCGCCCAATGCTCCTCTCCCACCCACAGCGATCCCAGCAGTTCTTGATTATGTTGTACGACCTAACTCCCGTAATGTAAGTACCCGGGATAGGAAAAAGTTTGCAAAGTCAGTTCCTTCCGTACTCGTTAGGCATAGTGGCTTTCCTGCCCCCAACACTCCGGCAGGCCCAGCTCCTCCCGCAGTTGGAAGTTTTTTCCCGGTTTCTAAATATAATCATATTACAGTTCGTAGCTAATCCTAAAGCCTCTAATTTGTATAAAATATAGGTTTTTAGGAGAAACTACATGAAGTCTGAAAAATATGCTGAGTTAATAGCAGACCATATCAAGATTTTCTACAACAGCTTTGCAAGTTCTTTTTCTAGTACCCGACATTCCCCCACAAACGAATTTGATTTAATAAAGAAATTCTTACCCGCTAAAGAAATCTCTATCCTTGACTATGGTTGCGGGAATGGGCGACTATACCAGTGGTTATTAGAAAATATTACTGCTTTCAAATATACTGGGTACGACCAATCCGAAAATCTTATAGAGATTGCGAAAGAAAAATACCCGGAAGCAGAATTTAGCAGCGAGTTACCTAATAAAAGGTTTGATGTTGTGGTATGTTTTGCAGTTTTCCACCACTTTCCCACAGATAGTCTAATCAGGAAGGAAGCCCGGAAAATCGCCAAGTACGTAGCTGATGATGGAATTTTGTTAATCACAGGTTGGGATTTCGATTCGGAATACGCGAAAAAAGCATTACACCACGAAAACCCGCAGAAGCTAGCCGAAGTTGCCTCCCAATATAAATTGGAGCCAGAAGAACTTCTTTCGGAAATGGACCATAATGATTTTTTCATTCCTTGGAAAAATGAATACTATCGCTATATTAGGAAGTTTCCAAGTGGGCTTGGAGGCTATATCGATGACGTAACAATTCTAGAAAAAGGAAAAATCTCAAGATCTAAATCCCACAGCAATAAATATATCATTTGCAGGAAGCAAATTTCTAAAAACATAATGGAGGAGTTTTCCAAACAACTTGACCCCTATAAAAAAGATTTGCTCCAGCTAATTTTGGATCATAAGGATAAGGAATACCCCGCTTTACATAAGAAAATTTCGATCTTTTGTAATGGGAAAACAAACCTTCCTATAAAAAAGTCCTATCTACTTTGTTTCGTGCGAAACAATAGAAGTTTTTATGGAGAGGGTTTTAAGGAAATAGCAGAAATATTTATCACAAAACCTACCCGAACTATATCAGGGGTTTCTCCCATACATATTTTCACCAAACCAATGGGATGCCCTAACAGTTGCTCATTTTGCCCTAACGACCCATCTTTGCCTAAAAGCTATATTAAAAACGAACCTTCTGTCTTTCGGGGAGTTCGAAATAATTGGGACCCAGAAAAACAAATAGAAAATAGGACAAGGTTTTTGGAGAGTTTAGGGCACCCCGTCCAAAAGGTAGAATTAATTGTTGCTGGGGGCACCTGGTCTTCCCACCCCTTAGATTATCAAGAAAACTTTATCCTAAATTGCTATAATGCCTTAAATAAAAAGAGGGCGGCAACAATCGAAGAAGCCCAAAAAACCAACGAGGAAACAAAGCTTCGAATGGTTGGGCTTACCCTAGAAACTCGTCCAGATTATATCTCTCTCGACGAACTTTGGAAAATGCGAAGATATGGTGCAACCCGCGTAGAGATTGGGGTACAGTCCAACAACGATCAAATTTTGAAAAATGTTTCAAGAGGTCACCAAGTTGCTGAAACAATAGAGGCAACAGAGCTGTTAAAAGACCTGGGGTTTAAAGTTTGTTATCATATGATGCCGAATCTTCCAGGGGCAACAATTGAATCTGACATTGAAATGTTCAAGCAATTATTTGAAAATCCTGATTTCCAACCAGACTTATTAAAAATCTATCCTTGCATGGTAATTGAAAATACTGAATTGCATGAACAATTCAAGGCTGGAAAGTATTCTTCTTATTCTATGCAAGAGCTAATCCAGGTTATGAAGGGAATTAAGCAGCATATTCCGCGATACACCAGAATATCCCGCCTCATTAGGGATATTCCTTCTTCCGAAATAATTAGTGGCGATACTCACTCAAACCTACGACAAATGGAAAAAAGCGAGATTAACAAGGAAGGGTGGGATTGTGAATGTATTAGATGCCGGGAAATTAGGGATGGGAAAAGCAAAGAGTTACATCTAGAACAAATTGAATACTCTGCATCTCACGGAAAAGAAATATTTTTAAGTTTTAAGAACGAAAATGATAAACTCTGTGGGCTACTTCGGTTAAGATACCCACATAAAGAATATATTCCGAGCATCTCTAACTATGCCTTAATTCGGGAAGTTCATACTTATGGGAAAGAAACGAAATTGAAAAAAATTGAAAATTCCCAGCATAAAGGAATTGGTAAACAATTATTAGCAATTGCGGAAAAAAGAGCAAAAAAGGATGGATTCGATTTTATTGCGGTAATTAGCGGAATTGGGGTCCGAGGGTATTATAAAGGTTTGGGATATGAATTAAAAGATACATACATGGTAAAAAAATTGAAAAAATTTCAGTAACCCCTAATAATGTATCACTTTTCTTTTTTTCAATATAATTCATTCTATTTTTTGAAATGATTAAAAATGGAAAATCTTAAAAATATTTTGTACGTTAATTTAGATAAATCAAGTAGTATTCCGAAGTTTCTCAATAAGTTAGAGGGATTTAAAGCAACAATTGTTGATACGCTTCAAGAAGCAGTAGCCAAGATAGATGAGATCCAATTTGATCTTGTTATCGCAGATTTTCAGCCAAACGTTAATTGGTTGAAACAAGTGAAAAAGCTAAACCACACCCGCCCCGTTATTATAATCACCGATTCAAAAAAGAGATCCAACCAATTAAAGACAACCTTAAAACATTGTTTATTTAAGGAAAATCTTACCTTTGATCGGTTTAAAAAATACGTTATAACAACAGTAGGGAAAAAAGAAGTTAAAACTAAAACTAATATGGTTGAAAAAATTGCAGAAATAGCGTTTAGGATCGAGAAGTAATCCTCTTATATAATCCCAAGTAATCCTTATATTGGCATTCAAAATACTTAAAACCTAAAGTAGGTGCCTCTGGTTTCTGCAATTCCTTAATCTCCTGTAAAGACCTGTAAAGAATAATATTATTCCAACCCTGGGTTTCTAAATCAACGGTTTTAAATTTTCTAGTTATAATAGCAAGCCCTGCTGCGGTATACTCATAAAGCTTATTCGGGATGAATAACTCTGTGAACTTTCCTTGGCTCTTAAAAGGCATCCAACCATAATCGTATTGGCTTAATTCAGAAATTAGGTCAAAAGGCGAGACCGGATCATAAAAGGCTACTCGACCTCCAAAATCTTTTTCTAAGTCAGCATAAGATTGAAGAGAGTGTTTTTCCATTTTTGTTCCAATCCCATCCTTTTTTGTGACAGGGGAAACAGCAGGATAAATATGTAATTTTACGTTTGGGAATAAGCTTAAGAGTTCCTTAAATTCATCTAAGAAGTTTCGATGGTTTCCAGGCTTATCAGATAAAGACCCTGCGTAAACTATATGGATATAGTCTTCTCCCAGTTTCTTTTTCTTACCATATAACATATAACGAGATGGCAAATTATAACTTACTAAGGGTTGGGCCTTTGTGGAGCCATACGTAGTCGCGCAATAGTCTGCAAAGCCTGGAGAAGCAAAGACTACCCCATCTGCTCCTTTGTATAAGGATACCTCTAAAATAAGATCATTCCCTCGAGGATCTTCAATTTCCAAGGAACTGACTAGGTCATGACAATCCCAAACAACAGGCTTTCCTGTAGCGAAAGCTAAAGCACCTAGCCTATCGGGGCCATTATGAACATGGACAATATCGTATTCTTTACCCAATTCAACTAAGTCGGGGTACGAATCTATTTTATATTCGTTATAATAGGGTTTATGCTGCTTTAGATTTAAGCGATCGGCTGCTTTAGATACCGTTACAGCCCCATCTACCTGATGCCCTTTTTCTTTTAGCATTAATGCCGTTTTAACGTTTCTAATACAAGGGGATTCCTGAACCATTAGGATTTTGAACATTTTTCCTCCGAAATTATCTAGTACTCTTCTTATCTTTTATACAAAAGGTCTGTAAAATATAGAGAGGATTAAAAATGAAAATTGCAATCTTACTCGGTGTTTTCCCCGCTATCTCAGAAACGTTCATACTAAATCAAATAACTGGGCTTATCCAGAGGGGGCATGATGTTGATATTTATGCCCGAGTTCCCAGAGAAGAGGGAAAACTCCATTCCGATATTAATGAATACGATCTTTTAGAAAAGGTATCTTATATTAGGGAGCCGCGAAATATCTTCCAAAGACTCGTCGAAATCCCTGGGTATCTTGTTAAAAGCAGGTTCAACCGGGAACTAATAAAATCTCTTAATGTTTTGAAACATAGAGAAGCCTTAACTGGGCAATTATTTTACGCCGGACTAGGGTTTTTAGATAAAAAGTATGATGTTGTCCACTGCCATTATGGGCCCAATGGGAACTTAGCCGCAAACTTAAAAAAGATTGGAATTATTAAGAGCAAAATTATCACAACCTTCCATGGGTACGATCTTAGGATGGCACTAGATAAGGGAAGCCATATTTATAGGGACTTAAAGGAGATTGGGGATAGGTTTATTGCCATATCCGAATGGACCAAAGATAAACTACTCCGATTGGGCTTTACGCCGGAAAAAATTAAGGTGCTCCCAAATGGAATAAACTTAGATCTATACAAAAGAGCAAAACTCGAACTTAGGTACCAACCGAATCCTATAAAAATTGTAACTATTGCAAGGCTCAGCGAAGAAAAAGGCATTGATTTAGCAATTAAAGCCGTGGCACAATTAAAGTATGAATATGATAGGCAAATCCAATATCATATTATAGGGGATGGGCAACTTAAACCAAGTTTAATTGACCTTGCGGGTAAACATAATCTTAATGTTATTTTTCATGGGTTTAAGACGCAAGAAGAAATTGCAAGGGGACTAAAAAATTATCATATTTATCTCTTACCAAGCAGGGCAGAAGTGCTACCAACCGTTCTCATGGAAGCACAAGCTACTGGGCTCCCAATAGTTGCGTCGGATGTTGGTGCTGTCAATGAAATGGTAACAAATCAAGAAGGTTTCCAAGGGTTCGCTTGCCACCCCTCTGCAAGTTCTTTTGCGTGCTCAATTAATTCAATAATCAGTATTTGGAAACATTGGAAAGATTTTGGGACCAACAACAGGAAATTCGCGTATCAAAACTACGACTCCGAGAAAATAAACGAAGCTCTTATTAAAATTTACGAGGAAGCCTAATGCAGCCACAAATAGACGTCGTTATTGCTTCTAAAAATCCCATATCTTTTTATGGAGAAGAAATTGTTGAAAAGGCATTAAAAAGTATTGATGAACAAACTTATCAAAATTGGAGAATTCTCTTATGTTGTTATGGAGGTGACACAGAATCAAATAATTTAGGGAAGTTTCTTAAGGACCCCGGGAAATTATTAATTCTAAGGGCGAAAAGACAAACTTTTACCCAAGCCTTGAATTCGGGAATTCGGTCATCCGTCGAGAAAATAATTGCGCGCCAAGACTTAGATGATTGGTCACACCCACAAAGGTTTGAGAAACAAATTAAATTCCTTCTAAAAAACCCGGAAGTTAAGCTTTTGGGTACTATGGCCTATGAATATAGGGATGGAGAAATAATCGATTTTGAGAGGCCAAAGCCAATTTTTAAGCATAGTGCTATTATATCAAAAATGGCAGTATGTAATCCTTTTGTTCATGGGAGTGTAATGTTCCGGAGGGAAGCAATTAAAGAAGTGGGTTTCTATGATGAAACTTACGAAAAAGTCCAAGATTTCGATTTATGGTGCAGGGTAGCGTTGAAATACCAGGTAGCGAATTTACGAGATAGGCTATATTATTGGAGAAACAATCCAAACTCTGCGACGATGAAAACTTGGCCGAAATCTAGTAAAATAAGAGATGAAATTTATAATAAATGGGAAGACGAATTAAGGAAGGCTAGAGGTTAAATGATTATTGCGATAATTCCAGCACGGGGTGGGAGCACTAGACTCCCCCGAAAAAATATTAGGGAATTAAAAGGGAAACCCCTTATCTCCTATTCTATCGATGCTTGCAAGAACTCTGGCTTAGTTGACAAAATAATTGTTAGCAGCGAGGATAAGGAGGTACTTGATATTAGTGAAAATCTTGGGGCCGTCCCACACTTAAGACCAAAAAAACTCGCTATTGAAGTTACAAATAACGAGTTAGCAGAAACGAAGCAATATGTTTTATCAGAATTTAACCCATCTCAATTTTTATTTTTGCTTCCCACGTATCCTTTCCGCTCTATAAAACTTATAAAAGATACCATCGAGCATTTAAAAACTTCGAAGTATGTTATTTCTCAAACAATTCTACGCCAAAACGGGCTAGAGCTTCTAAGCGCCCAACCAGAAAAAGGGTTCTCGAACCTTTTGCCAGAAGGAACAATAGTCCAACGAAATTCTTATCTTAATGCTGGGAATTCGAAGCCTTTTCCAGATTCAATTAAACAGCGGTATTATCGTTATAATGTTAATGAAATTGAAAATATCGATATCGATACCCCGTTAGATTGGGTAAAGGCCGAGCTCGTTATTGAGAAGGGATTGTATGATTTTAGTACTGGAGAAGTTGCTAAGTGGCCTATTAACTTTTAAGCGCCTTTCCGCACAACCGTTACAAGCTTTTTTCCTCTCACAATTAATCTCCAGCTATTATATTGATAATCTGTTAAGGAAATAGGGTTTGCTAATTCGAACATAGCACGGAGATGCTTTTCGATAGCTTCAGTAGATCTTAAAGAAGCCTCTGTCTGTGTTTGTCTTTCCCGGAATCTTTCAATAGCATGATGGCTAATCTCAATCTTTTCAGGTTTATTTTGCTTTAAGAATGCTTTTAATAATTCATTCGCATTCATTTTTCCTCTCCTTTGAAATTTTAATTAACTCTTGAAGCTTAAAAGTGAGCTCATCTGTTAAGGTTGAAAGGTCTAAAAACACTTTACATTTTTGCTTCCCATTATAATCCTCTCGGTGTTTCGTTAAGTATTGGGTCGAAACCTGGGAAAAAAAGGTTTTTGCGAATTGTGGGTCTGAAATAATTTTTTCGATTAGTTTCTCTGTGTTCATGCTATCTCCTTTAAGCAGTCAATGGTTTAATACCTAGGATTTTAATTTTACTTTGGGACCTGACCCGATCCTTAATATTTTTTACGGTCTTTAATTTAGAATATACTAAAAAGCTCCCATTAAAAGTTTTAACATGATATAGATATGTTTTGAATTGTGGAATTAAATCAATTCCGAGTACAAAATGATTACTATGAAGCCTCCTTGTTCTATACCTTATCGGTTTAATTTCTTTCGGGTGGATTAAAATAAATTCCCCGCCCTTAAGTTTTGGGAAAGTCTGTAAGAGTTCTTTTGTTTCATCCCTAGAACATCTGCTTTCAACTACTTTTTTAACCTTCTTTAATTCTTGCTCTGTCGCAAGTTTCCCAATATTCCAGGTATTAAATTGGGATAAGGCTTTATAATCCATGTCGCCGAAGCTTTGGGTTGCTGTAATACACCCTACCCCAAATTTCCTAGCTTGCCTAAAGAGAAGCAAGAGGCTCTCCTTTGAAATAGGTTTTAATGCCCCAGCAGGCAAGAAAGGAGCTATTTCATCAATATAAAATAACATTTGAAGACTACTGCTAGGATTCTCTAGCATCCAGGAATAAATCTTTTGGGAAATATGGTTAACGCAGAGATCCTTTTCCCTTTGGGTATTTAAGGTATTTAAGTAAATGATGGAAATCGCGGTCTTCCCACTAGGGGCCCAAAGCAAGTCGTTAATAGAGAAACTAGGGCTTTCAAAAAGTAATTTTTCAAAACCTATTGTTCGCATTTTAACTTGAGTTTTAAGATGCACACGCTCTAAGTCTGTTAAAAGGCCCAAGCTTGCAATCTCGTCGGGAACCTGAGCTAGGAAATTTTCAAAATCGCTAAAGTTTCCGACCTCTAAACTATTCTCGTAAATATACTCGAGACAGAGGTAGATAAATTTAGAAACTCTTTCCTCCGCCCCTCCAGTATATTTAAGGATTGAAGTAATTGATTTAGCTGAAGCATCCAGGATTTGGATTGCGTTTTCTTTACTAATATTTTCTCCTAATTCAAATCCCAAGGGATTTAAGGAGAAAGTTCTCCCAACAGAAGAACCTGGGGTATAAATATTAATATGTGCCTTTTCCTGAAAAAGTAGAGCTGTTTCAGGATCAAATCCCAACTTTTCTGCGTCATCTGGACTAAACCCAGAAAGGAAAGAACCTATGTCTCCTTGAGGGTCGATTATAATTGAGGGGATCCCATTTAAGGCGGCATCCTCGATAAGAAGTTTACAGCTCACGGTCTTTCCAGAACCAGAGCTTCCGATGGAAACAACATGTCGAAGAAGGTCTTCTTTTGAAAGACTAACTTCTCGAGTATCCTTTGTTTTTCCAAGATAAAACATCACAAATCTCCCCAAAAGAAACAAGACCTTTTCCTTCTTGGGATATAACCAAATCTTGATTTAACACGGAAAAACTTACAATTTTCTAAGATAGGCATTAGCGCGATCGAGGAAAACTTGCATCTCTTCCCTTAAAAGCTTTCGGGCAACTTCTTCCGGGACGAATCTCTTAATATCGTTCTCCCAGTCTGGCCAATCAACAATACCGTTTTCAAGGATTTCTCCACTAGTAAGCTTTGCTAAAAATCCCCGTACTTTTTTAGACTTCGATTTATAGGTAATTGATCCTAGGTCAGCCACTATATTAGCCGTTATCCCTGTTTCCTCATAGGTTTCCCGGATAGCAGCCTCTTGCTCTGTTTCGCCTTCTTCTATTTTTCCTTTAGGAATATAGTAAGGGCTTTTACGGTGGTAACCTCCAGACGGGTGGACAAGAAGAAATTCTCGGATTCCAAGGTTATTTACTCTAAAAACTAACAAACCCGCACTTACTGGAATCTTTGCCATATTTTTTCTCCTCCTTTATATTACAAGGGAAGGAGAAGGTCTTCTAGGAGTTTCGCATTTTTTGGAATAATTCTTTTGTATCATAATATATAGTAATCTGTTGTTCTTTCAAAAAAAGGAAACATAAAAATGTTCATGAAACTTTATCTCTTCATAAGAAAACATATTACGAGCCCTCTTTTTTCCTATATTGAAAAAGCCACCCACCCAAGCCTAGTGGAACAAGGGGGCAGGGAATTAAAAGAATTAAAATCAAAATGCACTTCTATAACAGATTACGTACATTTTATAAATAGGATGAATTTTAAATGGTCGAATGATCCCATTTGGGGTATTCTTGATTATACGAGCTGCCCCGAAATGACCGTTGCGGGGAGGGGTGGAGATTGTGACGATTTTGCGGCCCTTGCTATCGAGGTCTTGAAACCCCATTTTGAAAAATCTTGGCTTCTTTATACCCTAAAAGGAATTCATAAGGCTCATGTTATGGCCCTATTCTTTAATGGGTTTAGATATCAACTTCTATCTAATGGGGAGAAAATCTTTGAAACAGAAAACGAAGACGAGCTTTTCGAACGTTGCGCAGAAGCTTATTACGGTACTAGGATACAACATTTTCTTGTGGAGGAAATTAAATGAAACTTTTGATAAAGCTTTCAATCGCCCTTTTAGCTCTATGCCTAACTTCTTGCTCTATTTCCCTTTCGGAAGTTGATCGAGAAAACATGGAAACTTTTGGGAATGAAATTCATACATTAAATGAGAATCTCGGGGTCGTTAATGACTTGAATACGAATTTAGTCCAACTATCTGGGGATTTATGCCAAATTGGCAATTTAAGAAGCAGCCTGGCGAATTTAAGTATTGTCTTAAACGAACTAAATGAAAGCACGGACGGCGAAGAAATTGAGGAAAAATTAGCTATTATCGCTAGGGAATTAGAACGTATAACATTATTCCTAGATGACAACGAAAGCGATATGCAAGTAACACTACGAGCATTATCTTCGTATTTAGAAGCTGAATTAAATAGGAATGGCTACGAGGACGAGGGAGAATAATGAAAGTTTTTTACGCTTCCACAAACCTGGCTTATTTAGAGTTTACTCTTAAAAAATTACCTTTTCCTTTTCAAGTCTGGGTTTGTAATGAATTAGAGACGGCAATTCAACAAGCAAAGACACAAACTCTTATGCCCCCACCATTTTTAATTGAACAAGCCTTAAAAGAAGGATTTAAAAAAATAGAGCCTTTGATTCTGGAACTAGATATCCCGGAAGAAAAATTTCAAAAGATTAGATTAAAAAACACAACGGTTCTTACTTTTTCTAAAGAGAACTTAGAAAAAGTAAAGGAAGAAATAGAGATGTTTGAAGTTTTAGGAGAAAACCTAATTAGTTATTGCGTGGGAGTAAAAATCGTTAAAGAATTACCGGAAGATTCGCAAGATTAGATATAGAATAATAAGAGGCCATATAAAGGGAACAAGTGCAACCCTTATCGCATCTGCCGATTTTTTACGCTTCGCGAAAGTGTATTTCATAAATAACAAGATAAAGCAGGCGGCAATCCCAAAAACATAAATGGCAAAAAGAGTTTCGGCCCCTCCTACTAATTGCACAATTCCCTGGGCAGCACCAGAAAGAAACTCTAAAACCTTGTTGATTATTTGTTCCATTAGATTAAATCGTCTTCATCAGAGACTTCAGAAGAAAAATAAAGACCATAACTAGTCCCGCGTTTCTTAAAAGACCAAAGTCCTTTGATCCTTCCTTTATTTATTACGGATTTTTGTAGCATACGAAGGACATCAAATTGGAACATTGGGTAATTTTTATTTGTATTTATGGATCTTAAAATTAATTGAATAGAAGAGCTTCCCTTAACCCAATCTATAACTTCTAATTCATCTTCAAAGATAAATCTTCTTCTCCAAATAAGATCTCCTTTATATGTATCTAACACGGATACTAGGTTTCCTTGATTATCAAATGGAATTTTTTCATCCCAAAGCGGTTTAGTCATCTTGAAGCCATTCCTTGTCTACTTGAACAGTTCCAGTCCCCTCACAAAGATCACACTTGGGATCCTTTCCTTCACACAGAGGACAAACTCCATTTCCCCCATCTCTTAACCTAATAAGCATCGCTAAGGTTTTTATTAACTTAAGTAACTCTTCCGGCAAATACTTATGTTTTTTTATTGCACGGTCTAAAATTGAGGCACACCCTTCCCGTTCAAGCAAAATAGCCAGTTCAATATCTCTCTCGGAGTATTGTTTTTCTTCTGTCATGGGGGTTTCTCCGCGGGTTATATGTTTAAGCCACGCTTGGCTCTTCGAACTTCGTTGTTTGAACTGCTTGCACAACTTTAAGAATTGCTTGCTTTAGCTCTTTTGCTCTGTATGAATTAGGCCGGATTTGATCCCAAGGGAATTTCAAAAATTGAAGATTTTTAACGCATCCTGGCTTAACAAAGTTTTTATTGCTATTGATAAATTCTGCGGCTGCTTCATTCTCCCCTTTAGTTTTTTCTTTCTTCGCATCCCAACCAGACCTTATATCTTTTCCACCCCGTGCTGCCTCTAATATCCATTCAAAAATTATCTCTTCTGCTGCATGAGCATACCCATGAAAAGCAGCTTTAATTAGCTTTGCATTATTAGCACAAAAATGTTTAAGGGCTTGAAGGGTATTTTCCGTCCCCTGTAAAGACCTTAAATTCAATTTTTCTTGAACAAATTTAAGCGACCGAAGATCCTCTTCACTTAAACTTTTAGAAAAAGTATCTAACTTATATTGAGATAAGATGTTTGCTAATGAAACTAGTAAATCAGGTAAACCTGATTCTAAAAGAGGGAGTAAATGATAAAATTGTTTAACTTCTTCCGGGGATGAGACGGAGAATAGTTTCCCTTTCTTTAACTTTTGAGCGATCCTTTTTAATTGTATTGCAAATTTATTCATAATATAACCTCGGAAATCTCCCTTTTTATAATTACAGGACATTAATAGATTATTTTTGGAAAAAATAGAACGGTTACACTTATAATCTATTACTTTTTAATTTAATTTGGTAACCGTTACTCTTTTCAGAAGGAGGTTTGAATGAGAGTATCCCACCTTATTACTTTGCTTTCCGTGGTTTTTGTTTTAATGTTTATTCCAATTGGCTATACTCAAACGAATTCCACAGTTCCCCCTGTTTCAACTGAAGAAGTTGAAATTATCGACGGGTGCGATACATTGGTAGAAAACTGTATACTCCCCTCAGTAAAGGTTGTGACCAATCGTGGCAGAGGCAGTGGCACGATTATTAACGAACGTTATATTTTAACTGCCTGCCATGTTGTTAAGGACGCGACAGAGATTAGTATTTTGCTCCAACCAAGCATGGAAGAAATTCCTTGTGAAATTGTAATCATGGGCGATCTTGCCGACCTCGATTACGCTATCCTTAAAGTTAAGGAAGAGGAAGAAGAGGCTCTTAGAGGAGTACTTCTTCCAGAAGTGGGCGAAAATGACGAAGAGGAAGAATTTCTTTTTGAAAACTCTGCGAATGTGATTTCCACCGAAGACTTTGAAAATCTAAAAACAGGCGATGACCTGTTTGCCGTTGGTTACCCACTCGGTGGCGAATTACATATCACAAAAGGAGTTCTTTGCTCTGCAAGTAATGGCTTCTATTCCACTAGCGCCTGTGTTATCTATGGAAATTCCGGAGGAGGAATTTACACTTCAGATAATAGGCTATTTGGAGTTGTTGTCAGAATCGCAGTTAGTGGATTTACTCCGATATCTCACGTAAGCTTTGTTGTCCCGATGAGCAATGTCCGTGCGGACATCCATGAAAACGGGATGGACTTCATCTGGGAAGGGGAACTTCCCCCAGAACCAGAAGAAGGAGAAGAAGGACCTGAGGAAGGGCAAGAAGAAGCCGGACCTGAGGAAGAAGCAACCTTTCTCCAAATTGGGTCTTATAACACAATCTTATTGGATGATATGTACGAGCTTAGGCGAGACTAAAACAATAAGAGACTAAGAAAAAAACCAAGGCTTAATGTCTTGGTTTTTTCTTTTTATCTCAGATAAAGTATTAATAATTCTATTTTGAATAATCCGCATTTATAAATGAAGAGGGTGTTAAATGAAAATCCAACCAACTCGGAGATCGCGAAATCGGCAAAATTCCGCCCTAAATAGGCGACGTCCCCAAATAGTAGAATTAAGCTTTAGTGGAGGTTACCCAGAGGGGCAGACGGAATTTAAGGCTGGCGATAAAGTTAGACTTGTTGGAAGGACAGATAAGCCTTGTAATAAAATTAAGGTTTTAGATTATGGCGCTTGTACAGAGAAGATTTTTAAGTTTTCATATTCAAAAGAATTCTCTATTCTAGCCACTGTAGCAAATAGGGGAACCACCCCCCAACTCCTGTCCGCAAGAGCACAAGCAAGTGATACAGAAGGAGAATTCGGGAAAACAAGGGATTCAAACTTAAGCGGGAGCGCAATTGATGGGCAAAACCTTATTAATTGCAACAACGCACGTCCTTTGGTTCAAATTGGACAAATTAAATACCCACAAGGAGAGGGGCTAAAAAACACACAAGCCGCCCTTATAAATATTGTGGCCCGAGATTTTGAAAGTATCCAATTCGAAAGCCCTAATAACCAGCTAGAAATTGAAAACCCAACGGAATTTGAGGCCAAGAAAAGCGCAACAAGGATTGCTGGCAGATATAACGCAAGGGATGCGAACTTTAAGGTAGTAGCTACCCGAGTAGCAAATAATACCCGAGCAGAAGCTACGGCTGTGGTAAAAATCGCGCATATCCCAGCCACGTTATCTATTAGCCCAGGATCCTTGGCAATTGGGGATAACTTAATTACAATCTCAAGTAATCAACAGCTTGTTAGTATTGGGTCCCTTGATCCAGGGGTTGGGGAATGGGTTGATAGTTGGTCAGGAGGACCTGTTAGGTTCACAAGGACTTTAAGAATTCCAGAGGGGACCCCCACTGGAACCTATTCTTGGGAGAACCTAGTAGCTTGGAATTTAGCTAGAGTTCAAACAACAGAATTTTCTAACTTAAATACCTTCACCGTTTAAAATGGCATTCAGGGAGTTAAGGGAAAACACCAAAACCCTTAACTCCCCGAACTTTGAAAAGTGCCTTTTTTAGAGGCTTAGGGCCTTATTGAGCCCCAACTTACACGCACACGCATTATAGGCATCAACAGCATCCGTATAACGCTGGTAATACCCAAGATCTTTCTTAACCCCACTATGACAAATCCGTGCGCGCCACTTACCATAGCGGTAACTAATCCCGGTATGGGGAGTCTGAACTGCACCTTGCTTACGTGGGGGCTCCTCCTGCAACTCTGTCCGGAAGAAACGATTCCGAGCTTTAACAGCTTTCTTTAAGTCTTGGTAATACCCAACATGGGTCTGATTAACGTATACACGCCACTTACCCATTGGCTCGTTCCAATAAATTCCAAGATAACCACTTTTCGGCCACTTCATAATTAATCTCCTTTTCAAATAAATTTCTCGCAACTTGTTTGGTCGTTGACCCGCCTCTCCATTAAGCAATGTGTTTTATTGCCTACTTTTTCTAAAAGCATCACCTCCCATCTTTCGGTTGCGCTTTTATTTAGCCTATTGGTTACAACGTCATCCGAAGGGAGGGTCAACGACCAGTACTTATATTCTACCCCTTTATACGAATCCCCAAAATCTCTTTCTAAGAGGTAATAAATTTTTTCAGCGATTTTCTCAAAACTCTTAACCTTCCATCCAATCCCCGCAAAATAATTCAGCCTGTCCGTAAATCCAAGATCAAGCGGACGCCCATAAGATTGATATAAATATTCTTTCATTTCCTTTCTCCTTATCTTTCATTATACAGAAATAATCTAGTAATTTCATAGGATAGTTAAGGGAATTTATGGAGATAAATAAGGATGGGGAAAAAGTACGCAAAAAAACTAAAAAAAATAGCACGGGCACTTAAAAGCTTCCAATCCCCGGACTGGGAAAGGATTCCCGAAAAGGTAGAAGCTAAGATTTTAGAAGTGAAAAAGATGCCTGGGAAAGAGCTGCTTACAATTATAACAGATCTCGGGAAAGTTACTATATCCGGCAAATATAAGGATTTAGTAAACAAGGGAAAAGAAGTTTACCTCCTCCCCGCAAAAGGAATCTTAAGGATTAACCAACACGAGATACCGACTCTAAAAATTCCACAACTAAAAGAGATCGGAGAAATGTTACCAGGAGAAGGATTTAGGCCCGAGGGTTAAAATGTTAAATAGATCAATTATAAATTGGTTAGAAATTAATGTAAAAGAGCCTGAAGAATATGGGTACTTTTTCCCCGCCGCGCTAGTTGCCCTATTTCCGAAACTTTCATTAATGAAAGGAATCTACCTAACCCCGGATGGAAAAAGAAACTGCCATTATTGGGCAGAGGAAAAAAACACAATTTATAGTGCGGGAAAAGTTTATGGCGATAGGTATATACAAATTAAACCAGTGGGTTGTGATTTAATACAAATTATCTCCGACCCTAATTTTAGTCTATTGCCCTTAGAAGACCAGTACCGTATTGTTATGAAATGGAATACAGAGTGTGAGAACTCTTACAAAGTTATTGGGACAAATGTTTACGCAAAGAAAAAATTGGAAGCGGCAAAAACAATTAGTCCCGTTTTTTTAGGCAATAGCCCAATAAATTATTTAGGTATTTATATAGAACATTCCGATTTTCCTAATGTTACTTGGCGACAAGTTGGAAATGTTTTTACTTTTGAAACACTAAGGAATATAGATCTGAAAGAAAAGCTAACAATAAACCATAGAACGTTTCCCAAAGGATTTACAGAAATGAAACTTTCAAGCAAACTTACGAAGATAGCTAAAGAGTTAGAAAAAGCAGCAGGAATTTTTCCGAGAAAAGTTACCTTTCATATAGAGGGGATTGAAAAAGGAGAAGGATTCCCCACACGTGTAAGAATAAATTTAACAGAAAAGGATTCGGGTATTAAGTATTTCTGGGATATTATGCGGGGACAAAAATGGTTCTTTGAGAATAATAATATTTTTAACGTAGATGCAAGAAAAACCAGAGAGGGCTATCTACCAATCTTAAGGGACCCAGAAGCTGGTGGTACCTATCAAGTAGCGCAGCTTTACCAGGGGGAAGCAGAGGATAGGGATAAAAATACCCACAATAGCCCCATAGTAGCAACAACCCAAATTATTAAGGCCTAACAAGGAGAAGAAATGAAAAATAATAACCTAATTAACTCTTTCAGAAAATTAACGGCATCGCAACAATTAATTAATAAATTTAAAAAAGCGGCAGCAGAAATTGGGGAAGGAGAAGGTTTTAAGCCAGCTATTTATAATGCCCTAAAAGAAGCAGTAGAAAAAGGCTTATCCTTCCAAGATGCAAAAGAATTCGTAGAATCTAAGGTAGGCGGGCTTGTTCTTGGGGAAGCAGATTACAAACAGATGTGCGATGAGCTAGGGAAAAAACCTTGCTAAAACATACAATGAAAAAAGGAGGGCAACCCTCCTTTTTCCTTTTTAAATCACTTTTTAGGGAAGTTGATTAAAATCTGTTGCGTTAGGCATTGCGTCGAGTTCTAAAGTTGTTTCCTCTATCTTATTAGAAGTTTCTTTGCAGGAGCATTTTTGGTCAACTAACTTCTCAATTAGCTCTGCATCTAGGATTACCTTAATTTCTGGGCGGAAGAAATTAGTGAAAAACTTGAAGGCAGCAACCAAAACATCTTTCGCGAGCTGAATAGCAGTTAAAACGATGATTGAGCTAAAAACTACAACTAGTATCTGAATAACAACGTCCATCGCCATAAAATTAGTTAAATCCATTTTCTTTTCCTTTCGTGTGTAAAATAACGAACCTTTTAATCCTCAGATATATAACAAGAATATTTCTCGGTATAAGCCATTCGGTCACGAGAAACTGCAGCACAGGACACGCTTAATAGATTATCAATTCCTAAAGTGATATCATATCTTCCGGCCTCTAACCCAGGAGGAATTCTAAACTTCCCTGATAGTTCAAAAGTTTCCCCTTCTTCAAGATATTGCGTCTCTTCGTTCCTATATCGAATTTGCCCGAACCAAAAACCGTCATCCCTTCGGCTCCGAATTAAATACCATCCATGAAGAAAACTTAATAATTCTAAATCTGTGTTCACTCTATTTTCAATGTTTAATGTGAATTCTACCTCTTCCCCAACAACCATGTCGTTAAAATCTGCTTCAATTAAAACCTTTCCGTATGCTTCTTCCCTTGGGAAACAAATCATTGTTTTAAGCTCATAATACGTAGCATCTAGGAAAGGGGTAGAAAAAGACCTTGTTCCATAATAAAGTCCTCTTAGTGGAGGAGAAAAATTAATGGTTACCTGAAAAAGCCAAATCCCAGGATCCTTAAAAGCAGCTTTTTCTATAAAATGAGTCCAAGTTTCATTCGCCCTATAATAACGATATTGATGTATATTAGAGATTTCTGACGGAATTCTACTATACGGACTTCTTCTCCTAACCGGAAAACCAAAAAGCTCTGGGATATATACTCTTGGTTCCGGGTCGCTGAACTTCTGATAATACTGTATATAATTTACTGAGGAGCTGTGATGCTCGGTTGCCCAGAAACCCCCATTCTCAGAAACGGTAGTATTTAACTCAATTAAGCATGGAACATTGCGAAGCCGAGAGGTATGCTCTGTTATTTCGGGAAAATCGAAAATAAGTTCAAATTCTCCTTCAATTGGCCGATGAATAACTTCTTGAATTTGGTCATTTATGTTTGGGATATTTACTAAAGCACTAAGGGCCGAAAGTCTTACTAGAGAGTTCTGGTCTAAAAGCTTTGGTAATTCCCTTTCTAAGGTTTCCCTACAATTTAAAGGAATCCACCCTAAAGGAACTAAAGCAGCTTGCAAACGCCAACGCTGTTCTAATTTTAAACTATAATATTGGGATTCCAAAAAAGGAATATCATCTTCTGTAACATATTCGGATAGTTCCTCCGTAGCTATATCTCGCTCTTCCTGAGTATCTGCATTCAGCTTTTTTAATAAATCAATTAGGTATAACCTTCTTAGCCTTTCGGGGGAAATTTCTTCCTCCTGTTGTTCTGCTACATTACATGGGGGGTCTTTTTGAAAGCTTTTCAATAGAGTTAAGTAAGAAAGGAAAAGGCAAACTATAAAGATAATAAAGAGTTGTAAAGGTTTCATCTTTCAAACGCTCCTTTTCTTTATAATACAAAAGGAAAGCCCCGGGTCCTCCGGGGCTTGTTGTTTTCATCCTTTTTTATGGTACCTATTGTAGGTGAATCTGAGGTTTGTTAGTCCCGCCATCCAGGCGGACTCTTTCGGTGCCTCAGCCACCCGATATATCTCGAACCCCTAACCGCAGTATTCTTCCAGAGCCTGCGGCAAGAAGTTGATTTACAATGCTTAATCCCGAACTATTCAAATTTGTTGTTCGAGAGCCTGTAGGGCTATTACCCAGGGTAACCGTTACAAGGGTGCCACCACTCCCGCTGGTAGGGCAAATTTCTGCCGCCGCTGATGTTGCAGCAGAACCCCCAGAAGGAGCATTATGTGTTGTCCGTGCAAAAGCAAAAGTAGTATCGGCTGAGATTAAACTAAAATCAATGCTAGCGGTAGTAACTGTAGTTCCTACCGGGACACTCGATAAATCAAATTCCCAATATCCAACGTAGGTGTAGCTAACACAATGATTTCCATAGGTATCAATTGTTCCTACCGTAAAAGAGGAGGATGCAACAGTAATATAACCGCATTGTGTTGCGGTAATGTCCCAGTTACCCCCACCCCCGCCAGTAATTGCGATAGTTAAATTTTGAAGGTCCACCCCGGAAGCAGCATCACTAACGCGGAGAGTAAAACTACTATTCCCAGCAGTAGTGGGTGTTCCACTAATTCTCCCCGTTGTAGTATTAAGCGAAAGTCCAGGAGGCAAGCTTCCCGAGGTTATAGAAAAAGAATATGGGGTTGTCCCCCCTGTTACGCTTATAAATTGGCTATAAGCTTGCCCAACGGTCCCTCCAGGCAAGGATGTTGTATTAATTGTTAAAGGAGGAGGAGTTGTTGAGACGACTATTGTGAGTGGCTGGGTGTCCGAATCTGAATTGTCATCTATGACTCGAATCGTAAATGTATAAGTCCCATTCGTAGTTGGGGTTCCACTTATAACCCCAGCTAAACTAAGGCTTAGTCCGGGAGGCAAACTTCCCGAAAGTAATGTAAAAGTATATGGGACACGGCCACCACTAACAGAAATACTGGCAGTGTAAAGGTTTCCACGTGTTGCCGCTGGCAAACTTGAAGTATTTATATTAAGTTGCTCGGCAGGAGGGGGAGAGGTCCCTCTTACTGCTTCTTTACACCCCAGGCAACTAAAAACGAATAAGGCTGCGCATATGATCAAAAGCATGCGTACCCTCATGGGTTTTCCTCCGTATGTTTGAAATAGTAAGGGGCGTAGGGAAGACCGAATTGAGCTTAAAAATGGCGGATACTGGAATTGAACCAGTTTATCAGGTTTATGAGACCTGTGAGATAATCCACACCTCCCATCCGCGATATTTAGAGCGGGCGGCGGGAATTGAACCCGCGTGATCAGCTTCCATTGGGTCTAACTAAAAAGTAAAACTTTATAGCGAGGCACAAAGGAAGGCTGAAGCTTTACCACTAAGCTACGCCCGCAATTAATCTTTATGCTTATATTACTAAATTATTATAGGAAGAAACTAGTTTTGCTTTCGATTCTTTTGCTTAAGCCAATTATCAACGGCAGCTTTCCAAGTCCCACCCGCTGCAATTGTTCCTAGGTCATCCCCCGCGTAAGACCAAACTTCCCACTGATGCTTAAGTGAGCTCCATGTTATAATATATTTTTCGTTAATATTCTCATAAGGACGATATCCATTGATATGGCCCTTAAACCAAAAACGCCAAGAAGTTCCTCTATAGGTTTTTCCTCCCATCTCAAATTCCTCCTTATCTGATAATACGGGAGGAATTAATCTTTTTTCTGGCGTTTTTTTAATTCTTTGACGACTTGTTCCCTAAACTTAGAAATAGATGAGTGTTGAATATTTCCCCAACGAAAACCGGAACCGGTTAAATAGTTACGTATAATGAGAAGCTTTTTAGTGGTCGTTTTTGTAACAGGGCCTAACCACCTTCGAAGCTTTCGAACATTAGCTTCTTTATTCTCTGCCCAGGTTCCTTTTAATACTTCTCTCAGCTTTTGCCAAGATTTCATCTTGACAATTTCTTTCATGATATATTCGGTATCGCCAATCTTGTATTTTTTGACAGCGAGTTTTTGGATCTCGGACGAAAGAATATAAAGTTTTGAGATGATGTTCCGCATTTAAGCCATAGCTGGTACTGCCTCAGCTCCCCCAGGTTGGTCCTCTCCAGCAATTTCTTGGATTTGCTCCCAAAGCTGCCCGAAGTCTTCAAAGTTCTTAAGATCGCTCCAGGATATTTTCTTTGTTAATTTAAGAAGGTCTTCTTTTTTATTCGTTGTTCGCGTTATTTCTCCAAGATACCTTAATAGCTCAGAAAGTTTTTTCCCGGAAGCTAACCCCAAAGATAGGAGCCAGAGGGCCATTTGCCCCGCTTTAAGGCTTAGGATACTTGCAAATTTCCCTACTGAATTCTGATTTTTATGTAAACCCAAAACCCAATCTTGAAGCCACCCTATTCCATATTTTCCTATAATTAAATTAAAAAAATGAAGGACCCACTTTAAGCCAAAACCCCCGGCTTCAAGTAAAAGGCCAATAAGCCATTTTACCCCTTTTCCGATCCCTTTAAGAATATCCATGATACCAAACCCCAATTTCAGGGTTGAGGGAATTTCAAAAATTCCTTCATATGGAGTATTATTAAAAGCTTCCTTAAAAATCGCGCATTTATAATAATAGTCAGCTTCTGAGAAACTGTTTTGGAGTAAAGATGCCTTAAACTGATTAACCACTGTGGTATTTTCTAAGTTTTGGGCTAGTTTCTCTATTTTAGTTGATATTTTCATAGGATTTCCTTTTAGGCAGCTTCTGCCTTTGCGCCAACAGTTTCTATAAGATTAATAGCCCCTTCGTCTTTTGAGGCAGCAACAGCTTTAGTTATAAACTCCGCAATAACTTCTTCTTTTACAATCCCTTTTTTCCTTATTATATCAAGCAACTTTACACGTTCTTCTTGTGAAAGCTGTTCTACGTATTTTTGTAACCATCTTTTACCTTCAGGGCTAGAAAGTTTTTCGGCAATAAAAGCCGTAAAATCCTCTCCGAAAATAGTAAGGGCAGTTTCTAGGGCTTTGGGTTTTTCCATAATTTTCTGCCAATCCTGAATGGTTAACTTACTAATTCCTTCCCTGTCCACAACGTATCCTAATTTTTCTAGAAAAGCACCTTGGAGATGCTCCGCCTCTCCCTGCAAAAAGTACCCGATACCAAAACCACTAAGCAAAGCAAGGATGCCTGGCAAAGTAACGAGAGCGGCTAAACCAGCAACTCCCCCCGAGCCGATAATAGCAGTCCCAATAACCGCCCCAACAGCAAAAGAAAGAATTGGGGCGCTTAAACGAATTGCTATAGCTTGAACCCAGGACCACCCTTTTCTCAAAATCTTTTTGGTATTTTCCCAAAGGTCCCCAAGCCAACCAGCTTGCTTCATATAATAAGCTGCCCTATTAAGGAGAAAAGATCTCTGTTTATTGTTGGCTACTCTTATAGAGAAAGCGGCGTTTAATGTAGCATTAGCAAGTTTTTGGTAATATTTGACTTTGGCGTCAATATTGTAATCTAGAACTAATTCCATGAAATTCTCCCAAAGACAGATTATCCTTTATAGATATTTGCCTATTAGTGAATTATTAAAAAATATTTTAAGGGATTCCGAGGTAATTATACGAATACCGAGACTGGAAGTAAGGGGGATCTATTTTCTTCATACGAAATTTCATTCTTTCTTTATGCTCTTGCCGACAGTAAAAGAAGTTTACGAGCTCTACAAACTCTAAAAAAGAATCAAACCCTTCATTATAAAGGAGCTGCCCAATAAAGCGGATAACATGATTAGGCCCTGTTAATAAAGCTTCTAATTCAACCTCCTCCCCCTCTTCTTCTATCCAATCCCCATCAGTCCCACATTCTAGCTCAAAACAGGCAAGATCCACATCGCCGATGGGGTATAAAAGTTCGAAATAGGTATCTTGCCCGTATTTAGGGTAATCTGGATATTTTACTGAGAATTCATAATCGCCGTCGGGTCTTCTAACAATAAAGAATTGAAGGTTAGTTTTCCGTTTCGCCATCTGAAATATCCTCGTCTAAATCTTCTGAGGAACAATAAACATTCCAACATTTTCCGTATGCAATTGCCCATTCAGGGCCATGGTCTTCCGTTTCATACGGGGTAAACCATGTTAGAGCATGTGCCCACTCGTGAATTAAGATATGGATTGCGGCACCTTCAGCTTCGTCCTTATGAATTCTAACAACAAAACGCTTTGCTTTTTTATCATACTTACAAAAACCTGCGGTGTCAGGCTCCGAAATAGAAATTCTTCGAACTTCTACGGGGAATCTGGGAGGGAGTTCGTTTCTTAAATCGTATAAAATGGAGCGAAAACTTCCAAGTTTACTTGCTTTTTTTGTTTTCGTGACCTTATGTTCCCTTTTTCTTTTCTTTTTCATTGAAAAACTCCTGTATATATAATATACTCATGGAATATTCCAGGGGTAAGGCAAAAGAGGGTTTGAAAAGATTTCCCTTAAAACTAAATCGCATATATCTAGTATTAGATAGGGAAGGAAAAAATTTTAGGGGAGTAACCAAAATGGAACAAACTCAAGAAAAACAGTGGTACGCGATCTCTATTCATAAGTTTAGAGACAATTATCCAACATTTGAAAAAACAATCTTACAGGCTTATGCAGATAAAGTTGATGACGTAGTTATCCCTAAGATGGTAGAAACCGTCCATAATAAAGGGAAAAAAGAAGATGTTACGTCGAGAATGTTTGGAAATTATATTTTTATTCATGCCAATATGGATGTTTATCTAATCGACGCCCTTAAAGACACTACAGGGATTTCGATCGTCTATCCAATTACCCCATTAGATCCCGTAGAAATTGAACAATACCGGGAGGTTAAAGAAGTTAAAAGCGAAAGTGGGGAACTTTTAGGGGATGGAGAAATCGAGGAAGAAAACCTGGCTGAATTTTTTGATCTAAATGACCGAGTTTATCTCACTACGCTTGGCGTAGAAGGATTCGTTCAGGGAACAAAAGGTAATAAAGTTTTAGTCGAAGTAGATATTTTAGGAACGAACGTTGTGGAAGTAGATCCAGTCAACGTAGAAAAGTGTGCTGAAGAATAAGGCAAAAAGAATCGCAATGATGCGGATCAACTCTGAGCTTTGTTCAAATTGTGGTCTATGTGTTGATTCATGCCCAATGGAAATCATTAAATTAGTTGATGGAAAATTCATTATTCCAGAAGACGATTGCACTGGGTGTAAAGCTTGTGCGGAAGAATGCCCTAACAAGGCAATCGAAGAAATAGACTAAACGAAGTTCTTTAACAATTTGACCTATTTTAACTTGAACTTTTTCAAGCATAGGGAGTTATACTGTTTGGGGCTGAAAAGGGATCGACAGGTAAATAAGGGTTATGGTTGCGTGCCGCGGTTAGTCGGCTGGCCGCGTTAAAAGCCGACTCGTCAAAACAACTGACGAACCTGTTTACGCAATGGCTGCTTAAAGCCGTCGTCCTTGTAGAGTTTACTTAGGACCCTATAAAGGACGTTAATGCACTAAGTGGGAAGTCCGGGAAGTTACGGACCTCGGAGTAGGTTAGTTCCAAGTTCGCTCACACGACACCGATTAACCAAAACGAGTACACCTTTAGAGGTGATAGTGAGCTACGCACGTAGAGACCATAGTCTAGATTTACACTGGAAGCGGGTTCAATTCCCGCCAGCTCCACTAAAAAAGCCGCAGAAAATTGCGGCTTTTTATATCTTAAATACCATGGATTCTGAAAAACAAGAAATAGAGATCAGGCGCATACCAGAGTTTCCCGAAAAACTTTATGAGCTTGAAATCATTTATAAAAACCTCAAAGGTGATATAAGCCTAACTTCTGGTTTTATTGAAGATGTCCCTGCATTTCTTCAGGTAATAGAAGAATTAGAAAAATGGGGATATGAAATTATTGCCTATAGTTTTGGAAAGCATTAGTGAGGTTTGGGCCAAAAGTAACTAACCCAATCATTTTCTTGCCCTCCTCTTTCCTCGTATAATCGGCTTTCTTGGGAAACTGGGACCCCTTCCCTACCAACCCAGTAAATTTCTTGGGGAGAAATTACTAAGACATTTCCATACCTGTTACCAAAAGTTCCGACATAAAGACCAGAACTAATTTGTGGTTTTCCAGAAACATAATTAATTCGTGGTCCTTCCGTTACAGTAAGGATAAAAGCTTTCTCTGTAGGACTTGTAGGGAAAAGTTCTTGTGTTATTGTTTCCTTAAACTCCCGAGCTTTTTCCTCCGTTAAAAGTTGCTGCTCCTGAATAGACCCAGCTTCCCAGCTCTCGTCTGCCTGCCCTGTTTGTTCTGTTGAGGATCCTCCCGGAAGGAGTTCACCAATTTTAAGCTCTCCTTTTTGATGTAAAACAATTAGAGCTAATGCAAAAAGAAGCAACGAAACGCCGAAAAGTTTTTTGAGAGAACCGGCAGCCCTCGCCGCAAATTGTTCTTGAAGTTCCTTTTCTAAAACCTTTTGCATTTCTTCTAAGGAACCGGCTGATTTTATTAACTCAGCAAATAACCAACGTAGTTTTTCTTCCGTAACGTCGGAAAAATCAATTTGGCCTATATCGAAAAATTTCTTCAAATAAGTTAAATTTTGGTTCGAAAAAATCGACTGTGGGTTTCGTATAAAAGATTGGAGTTTGAGGTCTGCTGCAAGTTTAAGTAGTTGTTTTGATAACTTCATCTTAAGGCTCCTTTTCTATAAAAAACAAGCGATAAATAGATTATATGCGTTTTTTTCGTTGCCAATTCAAAGAAACAAAAAGAATTCTTCCCCCTAAATCTAGGAAGAATAACGATAAAACATATCAAGAGGATAAAGAAGATATAGTGTATCTTACCTGTGATTTTGGCACAGCCGTTGTGCTAGGGAACTTTTTGGGGAAATACCGGCACGAAAAAGGAAATAAATTTTACGTTTACGAGTTTGAAATTGATAAAAGAGACCCAAGGCTAACTAGAAGAACAAATGCAGAATTTTGGTATCAGGGAGAAATTACGCAGTTTAAGTTAGGGGTAAAAGAAGTAAAGTTTGATAAAACAGTACAAATTAAGGAAATAATCCTTTTCTAAACTATATATAAATAAAATGATGGCCATTAAAAATAAAAAAGCAACTAGGGATTATGAAATTTTAGAGGAAATTGAGGCAGGAATCGAACTTCAGGGGTCAGAAGTTAAAAGTATTGCTGAAGGAGCCGCTTCTATTGGGGAAGCATTTATTGTTGTAAAAAAAGGGGAAGCCTGGCTACTTAAGTCTTATATTGCCCCCTATGAAAAAGGCACCCATTCTAACCATGACCCCTACCGAAAAAGAAGACTCCTACTTCATAAGAGGGAGATTCGTAATTTCGAACGGGAAAGGGAAATTAAAAAATTAACGATTATTCCTTTGAAATTATATTTTAATAACAAAGGAAAAGTTAAAGCCTTAATCGCTCTTGCTCGGGGGAAAAAGAAATACGACAAGCGAGAAGATCTTAAAAACAAGGATGCCGAAAGAGAAATCAAAAAATTCAAACCATGAGTACCCAAGAAGAAAAAAATGAGATGCTACGGTTATTAAAACTTGGGGATTTTATTGAAATAATAAAAAGGGGTAAGTATTACCCTACGACGTATAATCTTTATAATCAAAGTGCGATGACTGGCGAATATCCTTATTCTATCTATGGTTTTGTATGTTCTTTACCATATGCGACACACCCCAGAAAAAAAGAACAGCCGGTGGGCTATAAAATACTGTATTATGATATTATGACAGTAAAAGGGGAGTTGAGCCCTGCAAAGGCACAGAATATAAAAACTTCCGATAGTCAAGTATTAGCTATTAAAGTACGGGGGTTAAGCGAGATTCGGAATAATCTTGTCCATCGAAATCTTAGCAAGTTATTTAAGCCTGAAGTATTAACCCATAAAGTAGAAGCATTTAGATTAGCCGCAAAGAAATATCTTTCTTACAAAAAAGGATAGCAAATATGGAAGAAACTAAAAATTATCCTTGGCATAAAAACTGGCCAGCAGATGTCCCTAAAACAGTTAAATACGACGATATGCTTCCCATTGAGCATATTAGGAAAACTGCAAAAAAATTCCCAAACCGAACTGCGATTATATCTCACGAAGCAGAATTAACTTATAAAGAACTTAATGATAGCATAAACTATTTTTCTGCGGGGCTTGATCGATTAGGGGTTATGAAGGATGATAGAGTTGCTATTATGCTTCATAATGGAATCGAGTTTGCTATTGCTCTTTATGGGATTCTTGATATCGGAGCAATCGCAGTTTTAATTGACCCAACGGACTCAAGTGCGCTTCTCAAAGAAAAATTATACGAAACAGAGCCTGAGATAGTCATTACCCATAATGCTTTATTATTAGAGCATAAAGATATTTTAATGACTAAAACAGTAATCTTAGTCCCGGATATTCAAAACTCTTTCTGGAGTTTCTGGGAACAAGTAAAAAGCACAGTTGCAACTACCTGGTATATAATAACAGAGTCTATTAACCCTGTTCTTTACCTTCACGAACTCTTGCGCAAGAAATTATCCTTCCTCGGAATTAAAGATAAAATTTACGCGGAAGATACAGCATGCATTATTTATTCATCCGAATCAAAAGCTATAAGGCTATCCCATAAAGATTTAGCCATTGGTGCCCAACAAACCGCGGAGTGGGCTAAGACCTGGTATGCCGATAGGTTTTTATCAATCTTTCCGGTCTTTAGGAGTTTTGGGTTATCCTTCTGCCTAAACTTACCTTTTAGCATTGGCGGAAGTGTTGTTTTAATCCCCAAGGCAAATATTGAACATATCCTTGAGACTATCCAAACTAAGCGGCCAACAATCTTAATTGGCACTTCTGGTATTTACGAAAAACTTGCATATTATAAAAAACTCAAAAATTATGACTTGTCCTCTCTTCAATTTAGTTACACAATTGATCGGGTATCCCCAGAAGTCCAAGCAAAGATTAAAGAAATCGCTCAGTGGGAATTAATTGAAGGGTACGGACTCTCGGAAGCAACAACAGTTCAATGTTGTAATATTCCTAAAAACCCTAAGGTTAATAGTATTGGGATTCCCCTCCCCAGCGTTGAAATGAAAATTGTTTCCTTAGATAATTATACGATTGATTTAGGACCGAACGAAATGGGGGAAGTTTTAATTAAAAGCCCTTCCGTAATGAAAAATTACTGGGGAATAAAGCACCACGCTAACCATATTAAAAATGAGTGGTTGCATACAAGCGACGTTGGAATGATGGACGAAGATGGATATTTCTTTATCTTCAATAAGAAAAGGGACTTAATTCGAACAAAAGTCGGTTTAATTTACCCGAAAGAAATAGAAGAAGTTTTAAATTCCCACCCTGATGTGGTAGAATGCGCCGTTGTTGGTGTACCGAAAAATGGAGTAGACTATATTGTTGCTTTAATTAAACTAGTTGAAGGGTCCGATATTACTCCTCAGGAACTTATTGGCTATTCTTCTTTAGTTTTAGATAAACATAAAATTCCTGAATATATTAAAATTACAGAACAATTGCCGAGGAGCGAAACTGGGAGATTAATGCGTAGAACTTTAAGAGCTTTAGCTGCCCAGGAAGTGAAAATAGAAAAAGAAGATTAATTCTACCTTGAAATTATATCGAAATGCTGGACTAAATTAATGTTTAGTCCAGTTTTTCTTTTAATTAAGTATGTATAAATATAGTAGATAAATCATAATTTTTTTATGAGGAATATTAGATGAACATGAATGGCCAAATTATCTACCCCGACATCTCTTCACAAGAAGATGAAGATCCTCGTAGTTTATATAAACGAAACTTAGAGAATCTTAGGCGGTATTTCCCCCAGCTACATAGAAAGATTGAAGAGCTAGAAGATGACGGAACTTGCCGTACTATCGAAACAATTTCTGGCAAAAGGACTCTTCAAGTTTTAACGAATGATGCTTGGTACAATCTTAGTACCACAGTTGATCCGCACAAAGCCGCAATCGAGAGAACACAAGCTTTACAAAAAGAGAGAAAAGAAAAAGACTTAGAAGATTGGTTCTTCCTCGGGGTTGGCCCAGGACACGAACTTGTCGACTATTGTGCTACGGAGAAAAAAGGCTTTGTTCTTGTTTATGAGCCTAACCCACAAATCTTTAAGAAGTCAATGGAAATCGTTGATTACTCGGCTTTCTTCAATAGAAAAGAAAAATATCTCTTCTTAACAGAAGATCGGCAAGAGTTTAGCGAGCTTTTGTTCCAGTTCCTTGCCCGAAACTTTTTACCGAATCTGACTATTTCAATTAACGAGCATGAACTTCGGGTATACCCACAAGACTTCCAAACCGTTCAAAAAGAAGTAAAAGACTGTATTAATCGCTTTATGGTTAATATAAACACAAGTGCAAAATTTGGAAAGAGATTTGCTTATAATATGCTTCGTAATGTCCCAGAAATATTAAAGACTGGGGATGAGCGTAAATACGAGAACGCATTTTCTGGAATTCCAATCATTGTCGTTGCGGCGGGGCCCTCTTTAACAGATTCCTTAGAGGACTTAAAAAGAGTTCAGAAGAAGGCTTTGATTGTTGCGGTTGATTCAGCCCTTAAACCTTTACTTGATGCCGGGATCGAACCCCACTTTGTTACGTCAATCGATATTCAAGCCAGTAAAAGCGTTATTTATAGAGAAGTTGAAAAGGAGTATTCTGATAGCAAGTATACAGTAGCTCAAGTATTATATACCCACCCAAGGCTTACTCAAGCCCACGCCGAAGAAAGAAAGAAAATTTTCCTTTGGGTAGCCAGTCCTGTTTCTTCTTGGCTTGAGAAAAGCTTTGGGAAACACCCCGATTTCGGGGAATGTCTAAGTTGTGCTCATGCTGCTTTCTACTTTGCGCGATTCCTAGGAGGGGACCCAATTGTCCTTGTAGGACAAGACTTGTGCCATTCAAAAGGCGACAAAGAAAGGCACGTGAAGGGAGCGATTGGAACACATAGCTCCCGTCCTGGGGCACACAGATATAATTGGGAAAAGGATCCTGGGAAATGTTTAGTTCTCGGAAATGACGGGGAACAGAAACAAAGTGTTCTATCTCTCGCTGCGTTTATTAAAACCTATGAAATTGCTATTTCCCAAACAAAGCAAAAGGTATATAACGCAACAAGAGAAGGAGCTAAAATTGAGGGGGCTGAATGGAAACAAATAGAAGATCTTGAAAAAGATATTTTGGTTGAAAACCTTGACCTTTTTGAGAAAATAGATGGACTTCATCAGATTACAATAGATAAGGATATTGAGAGATCCTTACGGAAGGAATTAAGGCATTTCAAGGGTTTTCTAGATACGGCACAAGAGAATAATAAAGCTTTACGAAAAACATCGAAGGAAGCCCAAAAAATTCTTAAGAGAAGACATTTTACTAATGAAATAAGAACTCGCTTAGCAACCCTCGATACGACAAGGCAGCAAAAGGAAGCTGCAATTTTAGGAAACGCTAGTTATTCGGAGATGCTAAAGCAACCCTTGCTTCAGTTAAGCGTTCGCTTAAAGCTAGAGGATAAAAAAATAGCGAGAGAAACAGATCAAGTTAAAAGAGGAAATCTAATCTGTGATCGCTATCTGACCGTTACACCAGTCTTAGAAGAAACGATTAACTTTTTCGATAAGACGCTCGATATAATTCAAAAGAAAATTAAGGAGTCGAGATAGGATGTTTCAAAAGTTCACCCGGGGGTCGAGAAAAGTTCTAACTCTTGCTAAAGATATTGCGGCTGAATTAAACCATCCCTATATTGGGACGGAGCATTTTCTTTGGGGGTTATCCAAAGATGGAGGAAGTTTAGCTACAACACTATTACAGCAGCATAATATTGGGCATAAGAAGATAAAAGAAGCAATTATATCTTTTATTGGTAAAGGGATTGAGGATAAGAAAAAATTAGTTGCCTTTAGTCCAAACGCAAAGAAAATTCTTGATGCTGCCTTAGACGAGGCTGAAAAAACAGCTATTAATTATATTGGGGTTGAGCACCTTCTTCTCGGAATTCTTGCTGAACCGGATTCAACTGCAGCTAAAATTTTACAGGAATTAAAGGTTGACCTTGATCTTTTGTTAGGCAGTATCCTCGAACTATTAGGAAAACCAAAAACTAAGCATAGCCCCCTAGTGGCGGATTCCCCAAAAACGAAAAAGGTTTCTCGGAAGAAAACAGAAACTCTGCCAGGGAAAGTTTCATCTTTAGAAACTTTTGGGAGGGATTTAACTGCTTATGCTGCTCTAGGAAAACTAGACCCCGTTATTGGAAGAGATGTAGAAATTTCTCGGATGATCTATATCCTTGCTCGGCGTCTTAAAAATAACCCCGTCCTTTTAGGGGAACCAGGAGTTGGTAAAACAGCTATTGTTGAAGGGTTAGCCCAAAAAATTAGTAAGGGTGAGGTTCCAAGCGAATTATACGAAAAAAGAATTATTAGCCTAGACCTGCCGGCTACTGTTGCCGGAACAAAATATAGAGGACAGTTCGAAGAAAGATTAAAAAATATTATTCAGGAAGTCCAAGACGCTGGAAATATTATTTTATTTGTCGACGAACTTCATACAATTGTTGGGGTTGGAAATGCGGAAGGGGCCATAGACGCAAGTAATATCCTCAAGCCTATGCTATCCCGAGGGGAACTTCAATGTATTGGAGCAACAACAAATGACGAATATAGAAAATTTATTGAAAAAGATGGGGCTCTAGATAGAAGATTCCAAACAATTCAGGTTAAGGCTCCCGCAGCAGAGGAAGCGACTGCAATCCTTGAAGGGCTTAAAAACTATTATGAATCTTATCATAAGGTAGAATACGCCCCTGGAACGTTACAACTCATGGTCGATCTCGCAGAAAGGTATATTTCTTCTGCACACCTTCCTGACAAGGCAATCGATATTCTCGATGAAGCAGGAGCAAGAGTACACCTAAAATCTGCGAAAACTGTTTATGAAAAAATGTCGGAAGAAACTCGATGTCATACCAAGGAAGAGCTTAAGGCGATAGAAAAGGAGCATCTTGTTACAGAAGATGATGTTTTCGAGACGGTTTCACATATGGTTGGGGTGCCCTTAACAAAATTAGATAAAAATGAAGCGAAAAAGTTAATGCGAATTGAAGACACCCTCCACGAAACAGTTATTAGCCAGGACCCCGCGATAAATACGATTGCCGATGCAATCCGCAGAAATAGATCCGGCTTGAAAAATCCAAATAGGCCGATTGGAAGTTTTATCTTCGTTGGCCCTACCGGAGTGGGAAAAACTCTATTAGCTAAAAAACTGGCAAAGTTTATGTTTGGGGACGAAGAAGCCCTAATCCAAATTGATATGTCCGAATACCTGGAAAAGTTTAACGTAAGTAGGCTTGTTGGAAGCCCTCCCGGCTATATTGGGCACGATGAAGGAGGACAGTTGACTGAGAAAATTAGGCGAAACCCCTATTCAGTTGTTCTCTTTGATGAAATCGAAAAAGCCCATGAAGATGTTTATAACATACTCTTACAAGTTATGGAAGAGGGGAAACTAACGGACAGCTTAGGTAGAACCGTCGATTTTAGAAATACGATCTTAATTATGACAAGTAACCTTGGGACTAGGGATGCCATTACTAAAGGGCAACTAGGATTTAGTGCGAAGGACGACGTTGACGCCTCTCATGAAATTATGTGTGAAATGATACAAGAAGCTGTTGACCAGCACTTCAAGCCCGAGTTTCTAAATAGATTAGATGAAATTATTTTCTTTAAGCACCTAGAAGACGAAGACCTACTTAAAGTTGTTGATCTTGAAATTAATTATGTTCAAAAAAGATTAAATGAGAAACGTATTAAGCTAGAGGTCCCAAAACCTGTAAAAAAATATATATTAGAGCAAGACTCTAACTCACGCTTCGGCGCACGCCCCATAAGAAGAGCAATCGAGAAAAGAATCGAAAACGCTCTTAGTAGAGATCTAATCCAAGGAAAACTTACAGAGGGAATGACTGTTAAGATTCAACTTAAGAAAAACGAGTTGGTTTTTTCATACAAGAAGGATTAAGCAGCATGAATATTTTTGTTTCAGACACGGATCCTCGTGTTGCCGCAAGGAATCTGGACAATAAAAGGGTCAATAAAATGATCCTGGAATCCTCCCAAATGTTATCTCTTGCATTAGATTCATATAATATCCCAGGGCCCAAACTGCTTAAAAAAGCGCGGAAGCATCCTTGTATTTCTTGGGCTAATGCTTCTAGAGAAAACTACACTTGGCTTCTTTGGCATTTAAGGGGGCTTTTAAGTGAGTTTACATATCGACGGGGAAAAATTCATAAGTGGGAAGAGCACTATCCCATGTTAAAAGCCGGTCTCAGGTATCTTCCTAAAACCGGCTTTACTCTATTTGAAAATTGTACAAGCAAACCAACGAAAAATATTGATTTTAAGCACATTAGAAACCCAATTACAGCCTATCGTAAATATTTAATGGCACGTTGGGCAACAGACGAAATAAAGGTTGTTTGGGAAAAAAGGGGCTGTCCTTCTTGGTTAAAACAATACCTTCGAGGTCATCGGGATTATTTAAAAACCTTACGTGCTTCCTTAAAACCTTGATCTACCATATTACTCATTTGAGGTTGCTCAAACTCTAACCCGTCTGCTAGAGGCTTTGCAGGGCGGATTTCAAAAATAGGTAAATACTTATTATTCGCAGTTGGCCCATCTAAAATTTCTTTTAGGTGTGCTGGCATTTGAGAAACAATCTTATCCCAACGAGCTGGAGTTAATTCTTGTCTAAAATAAGAAAAGATATTTAAGGCATAGCTTCTAAATAAGTCGTATTGGATAACCTGGTCAGATAAAAGATCAATTGTTCGTAAAAGCATCTCTGTAATCTCTGTTAAATCTGCAGAAGTTGGTCCGATGACCAGTTTACTTAATGTTACAGAAACAATTGCATCAAATTTATCGTAAAGTGGGGACTCTAATACCGCTTCAATTGGGTTAGTATCAAAAACTCCACCATCGACTAATTGATTTCCATCTAATTCCTCTGGAGGCATAATAATTGGGATTGCGGTAGAGGCAATTAACCCTTTCCTCAACATATCAACGTCAGGATGAGTGATATTAGAAATTGTATAAGCAATTCCTTGGGTAGCATCAACAATTCTAAAACCAATTTCAATTGGATTAGTTTTTCTTTGACCAGCGCGGATAACCGTTCTCCAATCTTTTTCAGAAACGTATTGGTCGATTAAGTCTTTTAAGGGAGAATTATCATAAATACTTGATCCTCCAGTTATCGCTTGAAGAGCCAAAACTGCAACCTCTCCTCCCAGTTTTTCAGCAATCGATTGGGTTGCCTTAATAACTTGATCCTTTATCACATTACGATAAATATACTCCAAATCTACCATATATTTTGATTCCCCAGTAATCGCAGATAAACCAAACATCGTTCCTACTAAGGATCCGGTACTGCAACCGACAATACTTTTAACTTTACGGGTTTTTTTTACTTCCCATAAATATTTTAGGACTCCTACCGTGTATGCCCCCTTTGCACCTCCCCCGGAAAGAGAAAAAGCAAGTCTTTTATTTTTGTAGTCGCTAAAAGTTTTTTCCATGGTGTTTTTCCTTATGTTTCTTATGTTTGCCATCTAAAAGTATCTAGGGCTTTGATTAGCCATTTTAATAATTGTTCGTCCGGAACTGGGTTTGCAACGAATTCTGGTCTTTCTTTTATCACAAGAACAACATTATCTTGAAAATTCCAAAAATCAGCATCTCCCTCTCCGATAGTATTTACAAAATAGTCGTCTAACTGTGCTATCGTTTGGCAATCTCGCCACCCCTGCTGTTCGAATACTTCATAGGTCTGCTCATCAAATCTTGGTTGGAGCCACTGATGAACTACAACTTCTGCATATTCGGGTAAAGGCAAATCCGATGGAGGATCCAGCGGTTGCGGCCCTGGGCACCCAAAACAGCTAATTAAAAATATTAAAGTTCCTAAGATTGGATAAGATAAAGTTCTTGGAATCATCTTTTTTTCCTTTTACGTTATGGGTTCAATGGTTGTGTAATAAGTTAAAGAACAGAGTTCCCCTCCATAGGCGATATTGTTCTGTAGGCTAATTTTTAATCTAAGGCCATAAGCAGAAGTTAAAGATTTTTTAGCTCGGTATTGAAATGGGAATCCATAAATTTCATCTGCAATTCCTCTAACGGAGCCTCCAATCGCAGGAATTACTGGATAAGCACCCATTGCTTCCTCTATAATATTTGCAATAGTCTTATAATAATCAGGTTGGAGAGGAATTAGGGAGCCCGAGGCAAGAAGACCTAACGCAACATATTCGGGGGCAAAAATACCTGCATACCCATATACAGTGGTTACTAAGGTATCGTTCATTTCAATATTTTTGCTAAACTGAGCTTCTGCAAATTCAATATTGATAATGGTGCCCGAGCTTGGGGTCATCCACCAACCAGAGCCTCCGGCATAACTATAACTAACATGGACTGAATTTTTGGAATCTATGGCACTAGCAAAAGTAATAGTTCCTGAAGCATAATTCATTACATAGTCGCCTCCCGATTGTGCGAATGGTGTTCTTTCTGTTTTTAATACTCCACCTACGTAAACATTTACCGAGTAGTCATGTGAAACATTTGAAACTAAACTATCCTCTTCAAAGATTTTTCCATGCGAAACATCAATAATGTTTGAATGTGGAAGGGTCCAAACCTTACGGTCACTTCCACTTACGACGACTGCTGCACCACTTGTAACTCGCTCGGATTCTGTCCACCACGTAGTAGCGTCACAGAAATTGTGCGTTACAATAGTTTTCTCATCCCCGGATCGAAGATATGGAGAAACCTCTAATTTTCCTTCCGAATCAAATTTCCCAAATACATACGCTCCTAGTGATTCTGCCATCTATTTAATCTCCTCTCCTTATTTTTTCTATAATGCTATTATTATCGCCGTCATAAAAATCAATTATTATCCGATTTATTATAACCCCATCAGTATCGTAGATGGTTTGCGTTTTTGTTTCTAATTGTTTCCTATTACTATAAGTATAGGTAGTCTCATCGACTAAATCGGAATAGGTCCCATCCCCGTTATCCGTATAATAAAAAGATTCCTTTATTACTAACCCCTTGCTTTTTTCGATTACCTTATATTTTCTTTCGTACACCCTTCCAGTTCCTTGAGGGGCGGCATTAATTAACGAAGCAAGAGCTGTTTTTTCATCATTTGTTAATGCTCGTTCAAACCACACATCGGTTTGAGGAGAACCCCCTGCAGTAGAATTAATGAAAAGTAATTCTGCTTGGATATCAGTATCTGCTTGAATACTTTCAGTTAGTATCCGGCAATTTACAAATCTAGAATACGTTTCTTTTTCTGCCATTTTATGAAATCCTCAAAAGCGTTAAAGTTCTTTCATACATAGTTCCCGTCCCAGTGGAAACTCTCCATCTCCCTTCAATTGCTTGGGCACCATTTACTGTTACCTTGGCAATGCATGTAAAAGGAAGAACTCCGATCCAGGTATTAACATCGTCGCCCCCTACATTTGATTCTTGCTCAGAATAAGCCACTTGAGCACCCGCCGAGTAAATAGAGGTATAAATAGATGCCCCCCTAGTATTATCTGTTACAGACCCCGAAAACCAAACCATATAGGTACCGGCTACTGGGGTTAAGGTCATACTATTAGTCTGGGTATCTGTGGTAGCCGTTGTCGTAGTTGTCGTAGTTGCAGTAGCTTCTGTTGTTGTTGGGAACGTGGGGCTTCCGGAGCCTTGAATTCCTGTATTTCCCCGCAATCCAGTATAGGATCCGGCAATACCCGTAAGACCAATTAAACCCGTAACCCCAACAGGGCCTACAATATCTGCTTTTTCTATAACTAGTCTAATACAATTTGCAGGAGCTTGTAAAGTACTTGTGCCTTGAGTTCTAGCTGCCCTAATTCTAACTACGTCGTTTACCGATAAAGATAAATAGCTAGATGCTGTTGTCGCTGAACCATAAGTTGTTGTCCTTGCATAAATTTGAGCTCTTGTCCCATTTACTTCTGTAACATTAACTTCTAGCCAAGTTTCTGCTTGAGACCTACTTGTTCCGGTAGACACATATAATGAAGTATCATAAGTAATTTTATAGGTGCCTGCAGTATTGCAGGTTACCTCGCTTGAAGCTAAAGAAAAGGCAGAGTCAGAAGTTCTCACTGTGGTGAGTGGTAAAGTTTGATTCCCTGTTGTGAAAGCCGTACCAGCAGCATTGTTATAGGCATCCCAGATAATAGAATCTGCTGTTCCCTGTATCCCGTCAAACCCGTCTAACCCCTGAACCCCCGTGTGTCCTGCAATTGTCGCAAGACCCGTTGCACCTAAAATTCCTTGGTTGCCCAAACCCGCAATACCAGTCACGCCTTGTGTACCAGCAATACCGGTAATCCCATATCCTAGAATACCAGTTAGTCCCAGAATTCCCGTAGCGCCCGCGGAACCTTGGAGTCCTCTTTCATTAGTGAGAATAGCTGGTGTATTTTGACCCACTTTTTAAGTAACCCTTATTAAATTTAAAGTTCTTTCGTACATAGTGCCCGTCCCGGTAGAAACCCTCCACCTCCCTTCAATTGTTTGAGCACCATTTACTGTTACCTTGGCAATACAAGTAAAAGGCAGAATCCCAATCCAGGTATTAATATCATCGCCCCCTACATTTGCTTCCCTTTCAGATGAAGCTACCTGGGCTCCCCCCGAATAAATAGAGGTGTAAATAGAAGTTCCTCTAGTATTATTTGTTACGGACCCCGAAAAAAATGCTAAATAAGTTCCGGCTGCTGGTGTTAAAGTCATACTGTCAGTTTGGACATCTGTTGTAGATGTTGTTGTAGTTGTAGCAGTTGCAGTAGCTTCTGTTGTTGTTAAATTTGCAATTCCAGTTATGCCCTGTATTCCAGTTACTCCTTGGGTTCCTCCCAACCCCCCAATTCCAGTAAAACCCCAAATACCCGTTGAACCTTGAGCTCCTACAATATCTGCTTTTTCTATAACTAGTCTAATATTATTTGCAGGAGCTTGTAAAGTACTTGTGCCTTGAGTTCTAGCGGCTCTAATTCTAACTACATCATTTACTGATAAAGATAAATAACACGATGCTGATGTTGCCGACCCATAGTTTGCTGTTCTTGCATAAATTTGAGCTCTTGTTCCATTTACTTCTGTAGTATTAACTTCTAGCCAGGTTTCTGCTTGAGACCTACTTGTCCCAGTAGATATATATAAGGAGGTGTCATAAGTAATTTTATAGGTGCCTGCCGTATTGCAGGTTACCTCGCTTGAAGCTAAAGAAAAGGCAGAGTCAGAAGTTCTCACTGTGGTGAGTGGTAAAGTTTGATCCCCTGTTGTGAAAGCCGTACCAACAGCATTATTATAGGCATCCCAGATAAGGGAATCGCCTCCTCCTGGGGGTCCAGCAATCCCCGTATTCCCTCTAATGCCAGTAGCCCCCTGCGCCCCACCGGGAATTCCAGTATTCCCTTGGATTCCAGTTGTTCCAATTCCTTGGATTCCAGTTGTTCCTTGAAGACCCTGGATTCCAGTTGCTCCAACTCCAAGCGGACCAGTAATTCCCTGAATTCCTGTAATTCCTTGGAGACCCTGAGGTCCGCGTTTTCCTCTTCGTATAACTGGTGAATTTTGTCCCATAAAAACCCTTTAAATATCCCTATCTAAGATAAAGACAGCCGATCTCAGATTTCCTGTTAAGCCTGTTTGTGAAATTACTAGTTCGAGGTAATCATCAGCAACCAAGTCCAGGGCGATAGTAGGAATCGAGGCTGAAGTATCTTCTGTTTGGTAATTTCCAAAAGTAATTCCGGTGCCAGGAATAGTAGTTGTTCCATTTTTTCTTACATTTACTGTACACGACCAAGAGCCCCCCCCGGTTGAATCAATATCAACTATGTACGACACAAAATGTCTTCCAGGGGTTTTGGCAGTTATTCTTGACGGGTTTGAAACCGTTGAATGTTCAATTATTTCCGTATTATCCTGAATGTCGGTGGTATCAAAAGGAGTAGCAGTTGCGGCTGTAAAATTAGTAGAAGCCCAAATAGCCGCACGACGAGCTTGAGATGAAACATTTATATTTTTAATAGTATACCACTGCCCTGCGTTCCGCGTAGATCCTAAATGAGCCGTTTGGCCGACTTTTAGATCAATTTCATTATAACCCAGTAAAAAAGCTTCTCCAGAAGCTGTGTTTACTCGCATTACATTAGTCCCTGCCCCAGCGCATGAAACATAGTATTCGTGAAAAAACCCATCATTTACTAGGGTTGGGGTTAAAGGCAAATTAACAGTGACATCCCCAGAAGTAATATCGCCAATTAAAACAAAATCATTTTGGGGACCAAAATCAACTTCTTGCTGAGATGCGTCACCACTGGAAAAAGTCCCCGTAAAACCACTAGTATCCCCTGCAATTGTAATAGTATTCGTTCCTGTATTTATATTAGTAATTGTTCTATTGGCATCGCTTAATGCATTTAATTCGCTCTGGAAAGTTACATCGCTAATATTCGTAAAACGAAGAATATCCCCTATTTGGAAAACGCCCGCACCACTAGCAGAAACAAAAGTTCCAGGATTTGCTTTATTGAAAACAGTTATGGCATTTGTGCCTCCTACTTGCCTAAATTTAAATTTTCCACCATAAGGATAAACTGTATATGTCATTTTTCCCTCTTAAATAATTAACCAATTAGACCCATCAGAAAGCACGTGAACGGCTTCATATTTATTATTAAATCTAAAATTATTTTGCCCATCGATTGTTTCTCCTCCCAAAGTAGTAACCCCTACATTATATGTTATATCTAAAGCTTTAATAGTAAAATGTTCACCATCATTTCCCACTGCTGTTGGTAATGTGGCAACTACTGTATTTGATGTTCCATCTAATCCAATAACATCATCACTTAATTGAATATTATAATTTGAAGTTACTGTCTGGTAAGCTAGAGCATTAGAATCCACCGAAGATTCTGATGCTCTATAAGGCAAAACAAATCCTTCTGTTGCTGAGATAGCTAATAAAATTGGATTACTATAGGATCCCGAAGCCGTTGGCTCTATTGTAGTAAGTGCGCCAGAAGTTGCGTCAGAAACAAAATAGTAATTTCCAGCAGAAAGCCCTGCAAAAGTATTAACATACCCAATTTGTGTAAGTTTAAAATTATTTATGTCAATAACTGAGCTAACTATAAAAACCCCTAAAGTTGTAATATTATCAGCACGAGCCTTTCCATAATTAGACGCACTTGAATTATAATAGATAGGCATTCCAACCGAGAAGTTATGCCCTGGTTGGTTTATTTGTTTCTCAATTGTTCCAGTAGTCCCTAGTCCAGTAACCCCTTGATAACCAGTTAATCCGTAGAGACCGGTAAATCCGATAAATCCAGTTATTCCTTGGATTCCAGTAGCACCCTTCGGCCCACTTGCCAGCCCCGTAACCCCCTGACCTCCAGTAGGTCCTTGAAGTCCTGTTCCTCCTCCAGGAATACCGGTGATTCCTCGGATACCAGTATTTCCTTGAATACCAGTATCGCCTTTGGGGCCTCCATATGCTCCGGTTACCCCTCGGACCCCTGTTTCTCCAATATCTCCAGTATCCCCCTTGATCCCTGTTAATCCAAGAATACCAGTCACCCCTTGGATTCCTGTCTGCCCATCAACCCCAAGAATACCAGTCACCCCTTGGATTCCTGTTTGCCCGTCAACACCAAGAATACCGGTCACTCCTTGGAATCCTGTTGTCCCCTGAAATCCAGTTAAACCTTGGGTTCCCGTTTGTCCTTGTAATCCTGTATCCCCGCTAAATACCTGGGCATCTACATATGCTTTAATTGATTGCTGGGTTGCAAGGGCATCTGGGTCATTGCTCGCCATATTATCTTCATCAAGAATTTTATTGACACTAGTTCCCGTTTGGAAAGACTGCGACCCACTAACCAAAAGATTTCCCGTAACACTAAAGCTATCATCAGTTACTAGTAAATTCGGTCCTCCTCTATATAAATTTGTATCGGAATCAAATAAAAGTTGCCCGCTAGAATGGATTGATATAGTTTTATTAAACCCATCTAGAGTCAATAAAGGATATATTGGAACAATCGGGTTTGCCCCAAAGGAATCATCATTTTCGAAATTAAACGTTAAATTGGCTGTAGTTGCTTCTTTTCTAATTTTCCAGCCTCTAACAGCATCAAAAACTCCAAAAGCCCCTGTATCAGAATATAAATGCAAGGATGAAGTTTTATCCCTATCAGTGGAAATCGCAAAATAGTCGGAAGAACTAGCCTGGACCACAAAGGAACCATTATTTCCGGTATTAGAATCATAATAAACAAGGCCATCATGTGAGTTATAAAAATCTGGACGCCAATCTAAGGTAGGGTCTACCAAGGCAGGGCCCGTAACCGAAAAAGTAAAAAGTGATTGTTTTTGCCGACCTGCATTTCCAACATAAGTAGTATTGGCTAATTCACTAAATGTGTTGATATAAATATTGTTTGGGTTAATAATATTAAATTGAGAAGGGAGAGGATCCCCTCGCCCATACAGAATTCTAAATGATGCCCCTGAAGATTTTTGATCAAATGCCAAATTTGAAATTGAATTAAAAGAGGAGTCCTCGATATATACGGTGGAGTTGTCATCGGCCACAATCCCGGTATCCAGTGTATCTGCTATGCTATTTCTTATATCAATTGTGGAGTTACCAGTGGCTGAAATAAGGGTTCCCCCAGAAACAAATTCACATTCCCTAGCCCGAATTTCTGCCGACCCACTTGCTGCAAGAATAATTCCTGCATTATTTTCGAAATAACAATTCCAAATGTCTATATAAACATTAGCAAAACAGCCACAGATAGCTTTATACTGAATATTTATTATATCCGAAGTATAAATAACTACTTCACAATCATCAAACGCTCCAAAATAGGCATAACAGCCGGTACCATCTACCCCATTCAAATAAACATACTCTGTATTTCCTCCGCTAGCATAGCTAAGAAGAGCGGCACACCCTGGGGTTGTTAAGTACCCTGGGGTATCCGAACCATCAATTGCTATATTCGAAATTTGCGCAGGGTAATTAAATCTGAAAACAGGTTGGGGGGAAGATACCATCGCAGTAGAAGGTTTAATTTGCGTAACTGCTTCTCCAACACCTGTAACTTTTTTCAAATAAGGGTTGTCAAATAGCAGCGTTCCAGAAATTTCATACTCTCCACCCGCAATAAAAATCTCGGTTTCAGCAGTTATATTAGCATTAGCCCAATCAAAAGCAGCTTTAGGGTCTGTAAAATCGCCCCCTTTTTTCGCGACGGTTATTCGGGAAGCAAATCGCTTATTCATGTTTATGTTAACATAAATTTTCCCGTTGGAGGGGTCTGAAACAAGCACATTCCCCATTTTTACAAACCCAGCAGGGGGGATTGGGTCTTCTGTCGTTATTTGCCCTGGGGTTGGGCCTAAATACAAAATACTTCCAGCTGCCCAAGAAGAGGTATCTAGATTTCGAACTATCCCTGCAGTTGTTATAAAACCGTTTTGTCCATTAGGAATATCCTCAGTTGCAAGCCCTAAAGTGGCATTAACCTCTAAGTCTGTATTAGACGAAGCTAAAGCTACTGTAGGTCTTTCGTTTAAGGACCCCGTAACATAGACAGCGCTTCCATTATCTATTTGAGCTCCTGTGTTATTCGCAGCTAAAACTAAAAATTCTTGCCCTATTTGTAATCGGACCTCGCCCCCCGGCATACCTAGTTCTAAAGTCTGGCTTTCCGAATCCCAATGTAAAGTTCCACTTGCGTGCGTTATACCACTTACTGTTTGATCAAAAACGACTTTTCGTTGCTGTCCAAAATCTCCGGTTAAATTTAAATATCTATCGTCGTAGTCTTGAAGCCCAACTTCGGAAAGGTAAGAGTCAACTTCAGATTGAGGGATATCAGAAGTACCATCATTAAGGATTAAAGTGGAAGACCCAGCACCAAAGGCATCGTCTGTTGCATAGGTTTTTAAGTCTGTAGAAGAGTAAGCATCATCTAAATCGCCTTGTTTAGTGAGAGTTTCAGACCCCCCAGATGCTGGGATAATGATTCCCATATCTCTAATTAGGACATCTGATGATTGACTAGGGTTAGTTTTAATAACTAAAATTGCCATCTATTTATACCTTTTCATTTATGATTCGAAAATTGCGAGAACATTTAGTTCGTCAAAATCTGAACCTCCAGCTCCCGCAGTCCTCACTAGCCTTGCCCCGATCTCATCGCCAGCTGAAACATTTCCTAAAGACCCCGTCGTATATGCTGAAGCATTCCCAGAATTTAGGGTTAAAGAAGCAACTATAGCTGGAACCCCCGAAGGAGAAGTAAGAATATCGACTCTATAGGTATTGGTTGCATCTGCTGTATCCACCCTAATTGAAATTGCTATTAAAGTAGTATTAAACGGAATCGTATCCCCCGCATCAGAAGTAATAACACCTTCCCCTGTTTTTAGGTAACGGGTACCACCAGAAAGAACTCCTAAATCATGAGTATATCGTAAACTAACCCCATTTGGGGATGGGCCTGTTGAGCCTTGGATTCCGGTTCCCCCAGAGAACCCGGTTAATCCTTGGATTCCGGTTCCCCCAGGAAGTCCTGTAACTCCTTGGATTCCAGTAACCCCTTGGATACCTGTAACCCCTTGGATACCTGTAACCCCTTGGATTCCTGTTTGTCCTTGGGACGTTACCCAAGAAGTCCCGATAGGGTAAGAAGAGCAAATGTACCAAATACCCGTTCCTATATCTTTATATCTTTGTCCAAAGATCCCCGTAACAGACCCATTTGGGTTTCCTGTCGCTTGAATATTGCCAGAATTATATTTATTAGACGTATCAGCGTCTGCTATTAATGTTGTTACATTAGATCCAAATTGGTTCGGACCAATTTCATTATCATCACATCCGTTTGCAACCTCAACCCCTGTATTCGCATAATTAATAACCAGGCCTTTAACAATATTTCTATCTGACCCATTTGTTAAAAGAATTCCGTTTCTAAAATTAGTTCCATCTCCGTCCAGAATATTTTCTTCCAAGGAGCAATCCTGGCAATCGTAAATATAAAGGCCCCATGTTCCGCTATTATTTGTTTTTATAACTGAATTATTTGCAACGTTACACTCATTCCCCCCCACAAGGGCTAACCCAATTGTATTTGCGTTATACCCAACATCAGATGCCCTATTATTAAAAATGCTACATGCTGTTGTATCTACAAAGGCAAAACTCGTTTCCCTGTTGAATTCAACAATATTCCCATTAACAATAGAATCAAAAATCCTATTTCCATACCCATAAGTACCTAGTGTGTTATTCCCATCCATATGGATTCCATCAACCCAGGCTACCGAACTTGAATCGGAAGTTACAATACAATTTGAGCAAATAAATTGTTTTCCTGGAGCTGTTGTGCTATCAGTAAACAAAATACCAACACGAAGATCTGTTTTTAATGCCGTGCTAAGAACCCTTAAATTTTGACAACCATTTTTTTCTCCACCATTGATTTGAATTCCATGGATATTGGGTTCAACAGAAAGAGTGAAATCTTGAAGCATACAATTAGGGACTGGAACAGTCCCATTCGTAGCCCCAAGATTAATTGCGGCATCATTTGCTGTAGTCCCACCCGCCCAAGTTGTGTTAAGGGCCCGAATTATGGGGTTTCCAATTCCGATTAAGGTAACACCACTAGAAGTAATATTTAAGGAAGTGGTTATCTCATGAATTCCTGGAAGAAGAAATACCGTACCACCCCCCGCAGTTTGAATGCTATCAATTGCAACTTGAATTCTTTCTCCTGTTGCCACATATAGAGAACCATCTGGAATCCCAATTAATGTACCAGTTGTTGCATCTGCGCGTGCCGCATCATCCATATAGACGTTTTCTTGGGCAAATTGAAGGGTGCCTGATAGATTTGTTCCAATACAAACCCAAAAAGGATTAATAAAAGGAGAACCCGCATCCACCATAGTTCCATTTTGGTCGAGTTGTCCGCAATCCCTAAATAATGTTGAGAAAATGGCGGGAGGGGAAGTCGCGCCAAAAATACTTGTTCCGGAAGCGGGAGAAAAAGAAACACCAAGAAAATCATTTCCTCCCTCAAATATATCCAAAAACCAGGTCCCAGAAAATCCAGAAGCAGGGGTTTCTATTTCAACACCTCGGAAAGTCGTTGTTCCAATTTGAAGTTTTCCAGTTCCCTGGGCTCTTATTGTTGCTCTGGCAGACCCTTCTACTGCAGATATTGTGCAACCCCGAAGATCAACCGAAGTTGATACATCATGAGTTCCTGCTATTAACCCAATTCTCCCTCCCCTTCTATTATTGCTTTGAAGGAGAGCTGTAGCAGCGGCAGAGATTGTCGTATAATCTCCATTTCCATTAGGATCCACGATTAAATCTGTAGCCGACCTCCCAGTATCAAACCATTGAATAAAATCATTAAGGGCACTAGCAGCAATATCTGTTGTTCCATCATTAAGGGTAAGAGTCCCCCCACTAGCTAAGGATCGTATGTTTCTAGAAGTTAAGTGTTTCCTAATTTCAATTAAATCAGTTAAGGTTTCACTGCTAGAAGCTCCTATAACTACCCCAGTATCTGCAATAGTTACAGCAGATCCTGTATTATTTTTAATGATTAATGATTTTATGGACATCGTTTATTCCTACGTTATTAAATTCTACATCTAACGACCACTACAATATCGCTAAAAGTGGATATTCCAGCCCCCGCTGTTCTTATAATTCTAACCCCCCATTCTGTTCCCGCTGCACCAATATTTACATTTAATCCGGAAGATTGGTTCGAAATAACCCCATTTAATGCTAATGTTTGTAGCGATACGGGTGCGCCACTTGGAGAACTTATAACATCAACATTATAATTATTTCCCCCATCTACGGTATCTACTCTTACTGAAATTCCTGTGATATTCGTATTTGTAATATTTGTAATCCCTACAAGAGAGCAGGCAACCATCCCATTATTAAGATATAGTGTTCCCGAATTAGGAACCTTTTGGTTCGAGGTAAAGACATAGTCTACTTCATCTTCATCTGGCCCGGCAATTCCTGTTTCCCCTTGGAATCCAGTTAATCCTTGGATTCCTGTTTGACCTTGGATTCCTGTTGCCCCAGCAACCCCAGTTAGTCCAGTTAGCCCAGTTAATCCTTGGATTCCTGTTTCTCCTGATAGCCCTGTTTGGCCTTGAAGTCCTGTTTCTCCAGCAACTCCTGTTAAGCCTTGGATTCCTGTTTCTCCAGATAATCCTGTTAAGCCTTGAAGTCCTGTTTCTCCTGATAGCCCTGTTAGACCCGATAATCCTGTTTCTCCTGATAGCCCTGTTAGACCCGATAATCCTGTTTCTCCAGCAACTCCTGTTAGACCCGATAATCCTGTTTCTCCAACAACTCCTGTTAAGCCTTGGATTCCTGTTTCTCCTGATAATCCTGTAAGTCCAGTTCCTCCAGCAAGTCCAGTTCCTCCAGCAAGTCCAGTTCCTCCAGCAAGTCCAGTTCCTCCAGCAAGTCCAGTTCCTCCAGCAAGTCCTGTTTCTCCAGCAAGTCCTGTTTCTCCAGCAAGTCCTGTTTCTCCAGCAAGTCCTGTTTCTCCAGCAAGTCCTGTTAAGCCTTGAAGTCCTGTTTCTCCAGGAAGTCCTGTTTCACCCTGAAGCCCCGTAAGTCCAGCAAGTCCTGTTTCTCCAGCAACTCCTGTTAGACCTTGAAGTCCTGTTTCTCCAGGAAGTCCTGTAGTTCCAGATAATCCTGTTAAGCCTTGGATTCCTGTTTCTCCAGATAGCCCTGTCTGACCATCAATTCCAGGAATTCCGGTTACCCCCTGAATTCCTGTTTCTCCAGCAACTCCTGTTAAGCCTGATAATCCTGTAAGTCCTTGGATACCTGTAAGTCCTTGGATACCTGTAAGTCCTTGGATACCTGTAATTCCCTGAATACCTGTTTGGCCTTGGATTCCTGTTTCTCCAGCAACTCCCGTAAGACCGGATAAACCTGTTTCCCCAGATAACCCTGTGCCCCCTGAAAGACCAGTTGATCCAGAAAGTCCTGTCTGACCATCAATTCCAAGAATTCCGGTCACTCCCTGGATACCTGTTTCTCCGGATAGTCCTGTTGATCCTGAAAGTCCAGTTTGTCCATCTATTCCAAGAATTCCCGTAACCCCTTGGATACCTGTATCTCCGGGTAGCCCTGTTTGTCCTTGGATTCCTGTTAATCCGGATAGCCCTGTTGATCCTAATAACCCTGTTTCCCCTCCGAATCCTGTAATTCCCTGGATACCTGTTTCCCCTCCGAATCCTGTAATTCCCTGGATACCTGTTTGGCCCACAATTCCGGTAATTCCTGGGATACCTGTTTGGCCTTGGATACCTGTTTGGCCTTGAAGTCCAGTTTCCCCGGATAACCCTGTTTGACCTTGAAGTCCTGTTTCTCCAACTAACCCCGTTGCCCCAGTAATGCCAGTTAACCCTTGGAATCCTGTTAATCCGGATAGTCCAGTTTGTCCTGTTAAACCTGTTGGCCCTAGAAGGCCAGTTTCTCCAACTAGCCCTGTTATTCCTTGGATTCCCGTAGGACCATGGATTCCCGTAGGACCATGGATACCTGTAGGTCCTTGAAGACCAGTTCCACCCCCAGGAAGTCCTGTAAGTCCTTGGAAACCTGTCGGTCCCTGGAAACCTGTCGGTCCTTGGAAACCTGTCTCACCTTTTCCAGTTAGCCCAGTAACCCCCGGAGCTCCTGTTTCCCCAGATAATCCAGTGTTACCTTGGATTCCTGTTTCTCCAGAAAGACCGGTTATTCCCAGTGCTCCTGTGATTCCTTGAATGCCTGTTTCACCAAAAAGACCCGTGATGCCAGCAACTCCGGTTTCTCCTGTTAGACCTTGAAGACCAGTTCGACCATCGGCCCCAAGAATTCCAGTTTCTCCAAGAAGGCCAGTTATGCCTTGGATTCCCGTATTTCCAACGATGCCAGTAAAACCGGATAAACCTGTTTCTCCAGATAGTCCTTGGATTCCTGTTTCGCCAATAAATCCTGTTGTTCCAATAAATCCTGTGACTCCCTGAAATCCGGTTTCTCCAATAAGACCGGTAATTCCTTGTATACCAGTTTGCCCTGCAACCCCAGTTTCTCCAGATAATCCCGTGATTCCTTGGCTCCCGGTTTCTCCAGACAATCCTGTTGGCCCTAATAAGCCAGTTTCCCCAACGAGGCCAGTTAAGCCTTGAAGCCCTGTTTGACCTTGTGATCCTGTTTGACCTTGTGATCCTGTTGGGCCATAAATTCCTGTTGGGCCTTGGAGACCGGTTCCGCCTCCTGGTAGCCCTGTAACTCCAATAAGTCCTGTTTCGCCAATAAATCCTGTAATCCCTTGGAATCCGGTTTCACCTTTTCCGGTTAACCCTGTAATCCCTTGAATCCCGGTCGGCCCAGATAATCCTGTTTGTCCCGCAATTCCAACAACTCCTGTTTGGCCCTGAATACCAGTTTGACCTGGTATCCCTGTTTCTCCAGAAAAACCTGTTTCTCCAGAAAAACCTGTTTCCCCCGATAGCCCCGTTAATCCTTGAAGACCCGTTTCTCCAGAAAGACCCGTTTCTCCAGAAAGACCCGTTTCTCCAGAAAGACCCGTTTCTCCAGAAAGCCCTGTTTGACCAGAAAGACCTGTTTCTCCAGAAAGTCCTGTTTCTCCAGAAAGTCCTGTTTCTCCAGAAAGCCCGGTTGATCCAGAAAGCCCGGTTGATCCAGAAAGCCCGGTTGATCCAGAAAGACCTGTTTCCCCAGAAAGACCTGTTTGACCAGAAAGACCTGTTTGTCCAGAAAGTCCTGTTTGTCCTTGGATTCCTGTTTCTCCTGTTTCTCCAGATAATCCTGTTGGCCCTAATAATCCTGTTTCTCCAATCCCCTCGAGTCCTGTTTCTCCTTGAATTCCAGTTGGGCCATAAATTCCAGTTGGGCCTTGAAGCCCTGTTCCACCCCCAGGGAGTCCAGTAGTTCCTTGGAATCCCGTAGGTCCCTGGAATCCGGTAATACCTTGGAAACCTGTCTCACCTTTACCAGTTAACCCTGTATCCCCTTGCAGCCCCGTTTGACCTTGGAAACCAGTCCCGCCAATAAATCCGGTGGTACCAAGAATTCCAGTGACTCCTGTTAGTCCCGTTTGACCATCGACTCCTTGAATTCCAGTGACCCCTTGAATTCCAGTGGCCCCAGTTAGTCCTGTTTGACCATCGACTCCAAGAATTCCAGTGACCCCTTGAATTCCAGTGACCCCAGTTAGTCCTGTTTGACCGGAAAGTCCTGTAGGTCCTAGTAGACCTGTTTCTCCAACAATTCCGGTGACTCCTTGAATTCCTGTTTCCCCTGGTAGACCTGTTAACCCTTGGATTCCAGTAGGGCCAGCAAATCCTGTTTGACCTTGAGATCCTGTAGCACCCTTTGTAGTTTCATCTAAACAGAGCCTAAAGTAGTCAAGACTTAGAGTAACAGTTCCAGTGCCAGTGTTTGGAACCGAGCTGGTGACTAAGAAATAAACTTCGTCAGAAGCATTAACATAGTATTCAGGAGATTGGGGCTCAAATACATCAGTCGTAACAGTTAAAGCAAAGGCAGATATGTCACTTCTAAGTTCCCAGGAAGAATTATTATCATTCCAAATATAGACTTGGTATGTTTGAGTTCCTGGGATATTATCTATAGCACTTGCAACTGTTCTTATAGTAAGTCTTTGGATTAAAGCTTGTGCCTGGGTCGACTTAATCTTAAGTAAGAATTGAGTATAATCCCCAGCAGTATTAACTGAAGTTTGAGACGCGGTCGCACCGTCTTCAATTCCAATAGCGGTATAATTGGCAGTATTTAACTCGGATCCTCCCCAGGCCCCAGGAGCGGTGAGTTTTGTTGTGCTATTTCTATTTTTTGCGACACTTGTCACACTTGGAGAAGTAATTCCAGAGAAGTCATAGCAAACCTTATCGGGCCCAGATAACCCAGTAAAACCTTGAATTCCAGTGACTCCCTGAATTCCAGTGACTCCCTGAATTCCTGTTTCTCCCTGAATTCCTGTTTGACCTTGAAGTCCCGTTAATCCAGAAAGACCAGTGCCTCCAGATAGCCCTGTTTGACCAGCAAGACCTGTTAATCCAGAAAGACCAGTGCCTCCAGATAGCCCTGTTTGACCAGCAAGACCTGTTGATCCAGCAAGACCTGTTTGACCAGCAAGACCTGTTTGACCAGCAAGTCCTGTTTGACCAGAAAGACCTGTTTGACCAGAAAGACCTGTTTGACCAGAAAGACCAGTTTGACCAGCAAGACCTGTTTGACCTGTTGATCCAGAAAGACCAGTGCCTCCAGATAGCCCTGTTTGACCAGCAAGACCTGTTTGACCAGAAAGACCTGTTGATCCGGAAAGACCTGTTAATCCAGAAAGTCCTGTTAATCCAGAAAGACCAGTTGATCCAGAAAGTCCTGTTAATCCAGAAAGTCCTGTTAATCCAGAAAGTCCTGTTTGACCAGAAAGTCCTGTTTGACCAGAAAGTCCTGTTTGACCAGAAAGTCCTGTTTGACCAGAAAGACCTGTTTGACCAGCAAGACCTGTTTGACCAGCAAGACCTGTTTGACCAGCAAGACCTGTTGATCCAGCAAGACCTGTTGATCCAGCAAGACCTGTTGATCCAGCAAGACCTGTGCTTCCAGAAAGTCCTGTTGATCCAGAAAGACCAGTGCCTCCAGATAGCCCTGTTTGACCAGCAAGACCAGTTGATCCAGAAAGACCAGTTAATCCAGAAAGACCAGTGCCTCCAGATAGCCCTGTTTGACCAGAAAGACCTGTTGATCCAGCAAGACCTGTTGATCCAGCAAGACCTGTTGATCCAGAAAGACCAGTGCCTCCAGATAGCCCTGTTTGACCAGCAAGACCTGTTGATCCAGCAAGACCTGTTGATCCAGCAAGACCTGTTGATCCAGAAAGACCTGTTTGACCAGCAAGACCTGTTGATCCAGCAAGACCTGTTGATCCAGCAAGACCTGTTGATCCAGCAAGACCTGTTTGACCAGCAAGTCCAGTGCTTCCAGATAGTCCCGTTGATCCTAATAGTCCCGTTGATCCTAATAGACCCGTTTCCCCTATAAACCCAGTAATTCCTTGGCGTCCCGTTTCCCCCGCATTTCCTGTAACCCCTTGGATTCCTGTAGGCCCTAATAAACCTGTTTCTCCAGTAAATCCCGTTATTCCCTGGAGTCCTGTTTCCCCAGACGGCCCTGTTAGCCCCTGGATTCCCGTCGGGCCAGCAAATCCTGTTTGTCCTTGAGATCCTGTAGCACCCTTTGTAGTTTCATCTAAACAAAGTCTAAAGTAGTCAAGTCCTAAAGTAACTGTTCCAGTTCCAGTATTTGGAATAGAAGTCGTAATTAAGAAGTAAACTTCGTCAGAAGCATTAACATAGTATTCTGGGGATTGGGGCTCGAACACGTCAGTTGTAACGGTTAAAGCAAAAGCTGAAGTATCGCTTCTAAGCTCCCAGGAGGAATTATTATCATTCCAAATATAGACTTGGTATGTTTGAGTTCCTGGAATATTATCAATGGCGCTAGCAACTGTTCTTGTAGTAAGTCTTTGGATTAGGGCTTGTGCCTGTGTCGATTGAATCTTAAGTAAGAATTGGGTATAATCCCCAGCAGTATTAACTGAAATTTGAGAATCTGTTGCGCCGTCTTCAATTCCAATAGCGGTATAATTGGCGGTACTTAACTCTGCCCCACCCCATACGCCGGGAGCGGTGAGTTTTGTTGTGCTATTTCTCTTCTTTGCGACACTTGTCACACTTGGAGAAGTAATTCCAGAGAAGTCATAGCAAACTTTATCTGGGCCAGATAGGCCGGTAACGCCTTGGATTCCAGTTTGGCCTTGGATTCCTGTTTCTCCGGCTAAGCCTGTTGTTCCCTCGAGACCGGTCAATCCTTGAATCCCTGTTGACCCAGCAAGTCCTGTAGCCCCTTGTATTCCTGTAATTCCCTGGAGTCCTGTTTCTCCAAGTATTCCAGTGGCTCCCTGAATACCTGTTTGACCAGAAAGACCTGTTGTTCCAGAAAGACCTGTGCCCCCAACAAATCCTGTAATTCCTTGAAGTCCCGTTTGGCCCACAATTCCGGTAATCCCTTGGACCCCAGTATCTCCAGAAAGACCCGTAACCCCCTGAATACCCGTTTGACCGTCAATCCCAAGGATTCCTGTGACCCCTTGGATTCCTGTATTCCCAGCAACTCCTGTTTCTCCAGAAAGTCCTGTTTCTCCAGAAAGTCCTGTTTCTCCAGAAAGTCCTGTTTCTCCAGAAAGTCCTGTTTCTCCAGAAAGTCCTGTTTCTCCAGAAAGTCCTGTTTCTCCAGAAAGTCCTGTCTGCCCGTCGATTCCGAGTATTCCGGTAACCCCCTGAATTCCTGTTTCTCCAGAAAGACCCGTTTGACCGTCAATCCCAAGTATTCCGGTAACCCCCTGAATTCCTGTTTCTCCAGCAATTCCGGTTTGGCCGGATAACCCCGTTATACCTTGGAATCCAGTCTCTCCCTTGCCTTGTGCTCCTGTTTGCCCTTGAATACCAGTAGGCCCATAAATACCTGTTGGGCCTTGAAGACCAGTACCCCCACCAGGAATTCCTGTGACCCCTTGGATTCCTGTAGGCCCAAAAAGACCAGTTGCCCCAATAAACCCAGTTTCACCTTTTCCTGTTAATCCCGTATTGCCTTGGATTCCAGTAGGACCATAAAGACCGGTTAGTCCAGTTAATCCTGTGCCCCCACCCGCAATACCCGTAAGTCCCGGGATACCCGTTTGACCCTGTTGCCCAACTTCCCCTTGAAGCCCAGTAGCTCCAACCAATCCGGTTTCTCCAAAACCAATACCTGTTTGTCCTTGTTGCCCAACTTCACCTTGGAGTCCTGTTGCCCCCGCGATACCTGTTGGGCCATAAAGACCGGTTTCCCCCACGCTTCCAGTTGGGCCATAAAGTCCAGTTAGCCCTTGAAGACCGGTTCCTCCCCCTTGGAGACCAGTTATACCTTGGATTCCTGTTTGCCCTTGGATTCCGGTTGACCCGGCTACACCTGTTTGGCCATCAATCCCGAGAATACCTGTGACCCCCTGAATTCCTGTTTCTCCAGCAATTCCGGTTTGACCTTGAATCCCTGTTTCTCCAGCAATTCCGGTAGGACCATAAAGACCGGTTGTTCCCCGAATGCCAGTTTCCCCAGCAATTCCTGTTTCCCCTTTAATTCCTGTTTGACCTTGGATTCCTTGAATTCCTGTTTCACCAGCAATTCCTGTTTCCCCCGCAATCCCAGTTTGACCTTGGATTCCTTGGATTCCGGTTTCTCCAGCAATTCCCGTTCCTCCCGCAACACCAGTTTCCCCTTTAACCCCTGTTTGTCCAGTTATCCCGGTAACCCCAGTTAGTCCTGTTGCCCCCTGAATTCCGGTTGGGCCCTTAACTGTTTCATCCACACAAGTTCTTGTGTAGTCAACGTTAAGGGTAACCGTTCCACCCGCTGTATTTGGGATAGATGTCGTGATTAAGAAATAAACTTCATCAGAAGCATTAATATAATATTCTGGCGAGGAAGGCTCAAAAGTATCTTGAACAACGGTTAAGGCAAAAGCGGAAGTATCGCTTCTAAGCTCCCAAGAAGAATTATTATCATTCCAAATATAAATCTGAACTGTCTGAGTGCCTGGAATATTATCAACCGCACTTACAACTGTTCTCGTATGGAATCTTTTAACTAAGGCTTCCACTTGGGTCGATTTAATTTTAACTAAGAATTGTGGGTATTCTCCAGCTACCGCAGTAGAAGTTTGTGAAGCGGTAACTCCGTCTTCAATGCCAATAGCAGAGTATTGGAGGCTATTTAATTCTGTCCCTCCCCAAAGTCCGGGGCTATCAAGTTTCGTATTACTCTTTCTTGCTTTTGTAACGCTTGTGGCACTTGGTGAAGTAATACCTTGGAAATCATAGCATACTATATCCGGGCCAGCTAATCCAGTAACTCCTTGGATTCCTGTTTCGCCCTGGATACCGGTAACTCCTTGGATTCCCGTTTGTCCTTGAATACCAGTCTGACCCTGGATCCCTGTAGCACCAAATAATCCTGTCGCACCGACTAATCCCGTAGTTCCTAAAGCAAATCCGGTTTCGCCCTGGATCCCTGTTTGGCCTGAAATGCCCGTAGAGCCTAATAAACCTGTTTCGCCCTGGATCCCAGTTTCGCCCTGGATCCCAGTTTCGCCCTGGATCCCTGTTTCGCCTTTGACCCCCGTAGATCCTGCGATTCCTGTATGCCCTTGGATTCCAGTCTGACCTTGGAATCCGGTAGGCCCAAGTAATCCAGTTTGTCCCTGAATTCCTGTTTGGCCTGAAATGCCCGTAACCCCTTGGAATCCGGTTATGCCTTGGATTCCGGTTTCTCCTTTAATCCCCGTTTGACCTTGGGTTCCTGTTTGCCCTTGAATCCCAGTAACTCCTTGAAATCCTGTAATTCCCTGGAATCCTGTTTCTCCCTTGCCTGGAAGCCCTGTTCGGCCTTGAATACCCGTAGGTCCTTGGAATCCTGTAATTCCCTGGAATCCTGTTTCTCCCTTACCTTGGGGGCCAGTAATTCCTTGGATTCCAGTATCCCCAACTAGTCCAGTAACCCCTAAAGCAAATCCAGTTGCTCCGGCAATTCCTGTTTGGCCTTGTTGGCCAATCTCTCCTTGAAGTCCCGTTGCCCCAACAAGTCCAGTAATTCCAATACCTCGGATTCCGGTTTGTCCTTGCTGGCCAACTTCTCCTTGAAGTCCTGTCTGTCCTTGGATTCCAGTATCCCCCTGCGGACCTAATCCTGTATATCCCCGAATACCAGTAGGGCCTAGTAACCCAGTTTCTCCAAGAAGGCCAGTAATTCCTTGGATTCCCGTTTTTCCCTGGATTCCAGTTGGGCCTTGGATTCCCGTTGCCCCTATTAATCCAGTTATGCCTTGGATTCCCGTTTGTCCTTGGATTCCCGTTTCTCCGGATAATCCAGTTTGTCCTTGGATTCCAGTATCCCCAAGAAATCCTGTTACTCCCCGGATTCCTTGGATTCCCGTTTCTCCTTTAATCCCCGTTTGTCCTTGGATTCCCGTTGCGCCAACAAAGCCCGTTAATCCCCGTAGCCCTGTTTCGCCCATAAGTCCCGTATGCCCCCGAAGACCAGTTTCTCCGGTTACGCCCGTAGGCCCGGCAAGACCAGTTTCTCCAACAAATCCTGTGATTCCTTGGATTCCGGTAGACCCCTTAACACCCGTTTGGCCTTGGATGCCGGTTGCTCCTGTAAATCCAGTAATTCCTTGGATCCCAGTGTTTCCGGCGAGGCCTGTTTGGCCTTGAAGACCAGTCGAGCCAACAAATCCAGTGACCCCTTGAATTCCTGTAGATCCTTTAATTCCAGTTTGTCCTTGGATTCCAGTATCACCAATAAATCCAGTAATTCCTTGAATTCCCGTTTCGCCAGCAATCCCAGTTTCGCCCCGAATCCCGGTAGGACCAAGTAATCCTGTTTCTCCAACAAATCCTGTGATTCCTTGGATTCCCGTATCACCAATTAGACCAGTAATTCCTTGAATTCCCGTTTCTCCTTGGATTCCAGTCTCACCAATTAGACCAGTAATTCCTTGGATTCCAGTATCCCCAACTAGACCAGTAATCCCTTGGATTCCCGTCTCCCCCGCAATCCCAGTTTGTCCTTGGATTCCCGTTTCTCCAACAAACCCAGTAGTTCCTTGTATACCTTGGGCACCAGTTTGGCCTTGAATGCCAGTAGTTCCTTGGAAACCTGTAGGACCTTGAAGTCCGGTACCGCCCTGGGTCCCTTGTGCACCAGTTTGACCCTGGATTCCGGTATTACCTTGGAAACCAGTAGGGCCGGGGAATCCTGTTACTCCCGGAGGGCCCCCGAAAAGACCAGTCGGGCCTTGAAGTCCAGTGTCACCTTGTGCGCCAGAACCTCCACCCCCTCGGCAGCATTTTGTTGATCGGATTCTTACCATCTAAAACTCTTTCTCATAGTTTTGGCATGATGCAAAACGGTTCTTTATTAAAGGAGTTAGAAAAAAAGAATATTCATGTTTTTCCAAAATTAATCTTAAACATAATAAAAAATGTTGATTTAGATCTCGGTATTAATGGGTGAAAGCCACCAGAAAAAGGAAGAAACCCCATTTCTATAATGAGACCTATGGACAATAAAATTGAATTAATTAAAAAAATTAAAAAAGATTGTTTTAACTGTAAAACTTGTGATATTGGTAAAAATTTGGTTTTAGATCAAAAAGATCCACATGTTTTTGCGAGTGGAGAGCTTGGAGCTAAGGTTGTAGTTGTTGCTCAGAACCCAGGGAAAGAAGAAGTAAATAAAAAATTACCTTTAATCGGTCCTTCCGGAAAAAATCTTAATGCTCTTTTAGGATTGGCTGGGTTAAAAAGAAAAGAAATTTACATAACAAATACTGTAAAGTGCTTCACTCCCCAAAATAGGGCTCCCTTTCCCGCCGAAATTAAAGCGTGTAAAGATTTTCTTAAAAGAGAGCTAGAGGCAATTAAACCAAGGCTTATTTTAGCACTTGGGAATTACGCTGTAAAATATTTCGTAAAAAAAGGTGGAGTTTTAAGTCTTCATGGCACGATTATACATTCTGATGAATTTAACGTTGATGTTTTTGTTACCCTCCATCCCTCCCCCATGAACTATAATCGGGACACATCAAAAAAGGTTCTTCTAGAAGATTTCACTAAACTAAAAGAAATTTTGCAGAATTATAAATGATTTCGAAAACCCCAAAAGAAATTAAGAAAATTCGGAAAGCAAATAAGCTAGTTGCCGAAGCCCATCTTCTTGTTGAAAAAGCTATTAAACCCGGAATTAGTACCTTAGAGCTTGATTCCATCGTTACAAAATACTTTAAGGAAAAAAATATAACTCCAGCTTTCCTCGGTTATCGTGGCTTCCCCGCAACAACTTGTCTCAGTGTAAACGAAGAAATCGTTCATGGAATTCCATCTAAGGAAAGAATTTTGAGAGATGGCGATATTATAGCAGTAGATATTGGATCTATAGTCAAAAAGTATTACGGGGATGCTGCTAAAACTTACCCCGTAGGAGCTATTTCGGAGGAGCTTAAAAAATTGCTTTTCCATAATAAACAAGCCTTATATGAAGCGATTAAGGTAGCAAAACCAGGTAATACAATTCGAGATATTGCAAATACAATAAAAAGCTATGCAGTTATGTGGGGATATGAAGTTGTTACAAATTATGGAGGACATGGGGTAGGAAAAAAATTGCACGAAGAGCCATTCGTCCCAAACGAAGCCCTTTCTACCTATAGGGACGATCTTAACGTAAAAATCGTGCCGGGGATGACCATAGCAATTGAACCCATGTTTTGTTTAGGATCAAGCGAAAATAAAGTTTTAGCAGACAACTGGACGGTAGTAACGAAAGATGGCAAACCGGCAGCGCATTTTGAACATACTATTGCAATAACTGAAAAAGGAAATGAAATTTTAAGTTCCTTAGACTAGGAGAGAAGTTATGAAATTTTTAAATTGCCTCGGGCTTTCCGATATAAAATTTGTTGAAAAAAACGATCGTTCCGCAAAATGCAAGCAATCAAAAGAAGAAATTAAAAGGGGGGAACCTGTTTGGATTCTAACTTCATATAGGCAACCCCAGAAATTTAAAAGATCACACATTCAGGTTCCCGTAGCAAAAAAAGTAAAGATTGAATACGCCTTTCATAGGTTTCTTCTGCCGCATAAACAATTTTATAAAATTTTAGTAAGCAAAGCTGATGTCGCGAAAAGTAAGTCCTTAAATGATATGGTTATTATCCAGATGCAGGAATGGATTACAAAATCTTTAAAATATCTTAAAAAATTGCTCCCTGCAACACACAAACATATACTGGAGCAATTGGTATATAAATTAGAAGAAAAATCCGAGGTGGAAAGTGCTTCTCAAGAAAATGAAACAAGTAATCAAAAACATGTAGGATTACAAAGCATTTTTTCGCCAAGCTCTTTATCCCGAAAGAACCAGAAAAAGTTTAAGGATTTTAATCTACGTAGTATAATTTTCTTGTTACGTTATTTTGGAAAAAATTGGGATTTTGCGAGTTGCTTTACCTTGGAGCGAGCGGACCTCAGAAAACTTGCAAAGTTCCTTCAAGAAGTAGATCTAACGAAACCCTTAGAAAATTTGGAAACGGAGATAGAAATTTGGTATAAAGAAAATCTTAAGCCTGAAAAGGTTGTTTATAAAAGTAGTTATAGTGATGGCGAACTTGACGAAGTATAGGAGATAAAAATGGAATTAAAAAGGTACCCCAACCCAGTTTTAGGCGAAGAGGCTAAAGAAGTTACCTCCTTTAACCTAGATCTAGAGGAAAAAGTTGAAGAGATGTTTGAAATCCTTGAAAAACAAGGAGGAGTAGGGCTTGCTGCAACACAGGTTGGCCTTTTAGAGTCTTTTTTCGTTATAAAATTAAATGAAAAGAAATATACTTTTATTAACCCTATTATAGAAGAAGCCAGCGGGGAACAACGCTTTCTTGAAGGTTGTTTGAGTTTTCCGGGGGTTATGTTCGAAGTAACCCGGCCTGCTCGTCTAAAAATGAAATATCAGGACCTAGAGGGGGACGAACAAACTCTAGATACTGAAAAGGAAAATATCCTTGCCCAAATTATTCAGCACGAGCTAGACCACTTATATGGCCGTACCTTCATTGAATATATGACCGAGCTTGATCGAAATAAGAATAAGAAATCTTTTCGCCTCCTAGAGAAACTTTATAAAAAGGAGGAAAGACAGAAAAGGTTAAAGAATAAACCAAAAGTTAAAGTTAAAGTTAAAAAACACTAGAAAAAGAGGATAAAATGGGATCGCTCTTAGCACAACCGACGCTCGTTCTAAATAAGTCCTGGATCGCAATTGCGACGACTACTGTTAGGTCCGTAATTACCATGGTCTTTAGCGGTTCTGCTATGATAGTTAACCCCGATACTTATCAGGTTTATAGTTTTAACGAATGGAAAGATTTTTCCGTTGAAAACCTTGATAATAAAAAAGTTTTACAGGGCGTTGACTTCAAATTAGTAGTACCCGAGGTAGTGTTACTAAAAAAATATAATAAAATCCCTAAAACTCACCTTCCCTTTACGCGTAAAAATTTATACGCGAGGGATAACTACATGTGTCAGTATTGCGGGGCAACCCCTGGGGCAAAAGAGCTTACAATCGACCATGTTTTTCCCAGATCCCGCGGAGGTGAAACTTCTTGGGAAAATTGCGTTCTAAGTTGTGTCGGCTGCAATATGAAAAAAGGGGATAGGACTCCGAGAGAACTTGGGTGGAGATTTAAGACGAAGCCCGTTCAACCAAAATGGAGCCCAGCCTTTAAGGTTAAAGAAATTAAGGTACTAAGTAGTTGGCAAAAATTCATAGATGCTGCTTATTGGAATATTGAGCTTGAAGAATAGGAGAAACCATGGAAAAAGATAATGCTTTTCTTATAGACCAAGGGGTTTGGTCTGATTACCCCCAACTAGAAAAGCAAGGATACGTTAAGGTTTTTACGGTAGTTGGAGATAACCTTCCCCAGAAAATGGAGAAGGTTGTTTCTATTCCCTATAAAACTGGCTTCGTAATTAATGAAAACGTATCCTTGGCCTCCGAATCTTATCATGAACGGGCAATTTGGGTGCCGCGGCAAAAGGCAACAAAGTTTTATAAAACAGATTTTTATAAATTAGTAGAGATACAACACCCGGAATCCTCCGTTTATATTACAAGAGGCCTCCAGATTTTAACTAATTTCGGGGTAAAATGGGAACCTCTTGAAGCGATTTACGAACATCGGTTCTATAAAATTCAGCTAAAAGAGGAAAAGCTTAATTTAATGTTCAACAAACAGTTTAAGTCCCTTACGATCTGGAACCAAGAAAAGAAAGACCAACTCGATGACGTAAAAATCGAATTAGATGATTCTTGGGAAAAGAGACTAAAAACAGTAATTGAAAACCTCTTGGCAGGGAAATGAAGTTAAAACTTTTTAATAATATTAGATTAAGCTCTACTACAGAAAGTAATAAAGTATTAATCTTTAGATATGAATGCCCAGTGTGTTACACAAAAGATTATTATTTGTGTTTAGATCCAGGGGGTATTGTTCTTTGTTTTAATTGTGGCGAGACCCTCTACGTTCGAGAAATGCTCGAATGCACTGATCCTGATTTATGTAAAAGAATTATAGAATTAGATGTTGGAGAAATTAGGGAAACAACTGAAAATGCAGAATTTACTGCAAAATTAGAAAAAGAGTTGTTGAAGGATCTTAAACAAAAATATGAAAATTAAGATTTAGACCAATGCCAAAAAAGAAAACGGAAGAAACGCCGCTTGACGTTTTTAAAGATCAGTTTGAAGCACAAGTTAATTATAAGAGCATTGTCGATTCAAAATTTAAAGCAGTTACAGACACGGGGATTGTAAGGATAACTGCGAAAAGCGGGGTTGTTTGGGTGCTTGTTTTTAGTGAATTAGATAATATTATACCTAAACTAATCCTACCATATAATTCTATCCTAGCAATTATCCCTACAGAAGATGAGGCAGAAATTCCAGCAGCCGTAGAAGATTTTGGTTTAGCAGATTTAAATGTTAAAGCCGAGGTTATAACCGAAGATTCTAAAAGAAAAGAATTAGATTTAGAATCTAAGTTAAAAATTGGAACGGATTCGATTGGTGATATTGATCTGGACCCTCCTTCTTCAAAAATCGACTCTGAAACCCAATTTTAAACTTAATGAGGCAGCATGAAAAAGAAGTTTGATCCGTTTGAAAAGTTTGGGTTGTACTACAAACCCTCAAAAATAGAATTTTTAACTTATTATCAAGACGATCTTTATAGAATAACGTTAAATCTTTTAAGCAAAAGAAATCTTAAGCTCGATTCGGATAAGGTCGAGGATTTTATACAAGAGTTAAATCTTAAGATAGCATTTCGGAAAGAGCCTGGCAATAAACCCTCAAGGTTAGAACGTTACGACCCTTTTAGGAATATAAAGAAAAAATTTAAGGTTAAGTCTCCTAGCCTTTTTACATCATTAACAGGCGAAGAATTTGCTCGTTGTATTAGTTTTAAAACTTACCTGTATACAATCGTGAAAAACTACGTCGCCAATAAGGCAAAACAAGAAGCATCGAACAAGAAAAAGAATGGGGTTTCTCTCAATAGTAATCCCGATGACCCACAACTCTTTATCGTCAGTAACAGCGTTGAGAATTATGCAAGCGAAGAAAAACGAGAAAAAATTCAATCTTATCTCAGTGAATTTGAAAGTTATCTCGTAAAGCAATGTACCCACCAGAAAAAACAGATATCACTTCTAACTGTTTGGAAATGTATTAAACATAGTTCTAGAAATAGAGAGATAGTTGAAATGTTACAAGAAATGTACCCCAAGGTTAAGATCAAAAATACGATGGTTACCAGGTATTTGCGCAAAATTAGGGATCATGCACAAAGATTTCGGCATTTAGTCGGGTCTTTAGAACTTTAATACCTACTAAAAATCCAATAAAGTTTTAAGGAAAAAAGATATTTTTTCCCGTAGTAAATCTTAATTTCGCTATAAGATAGTTATAGCAAGCAAGGTTAGCCCATCTTATCATCTATTTTATATAGGAGATTTTTGCGATGACGAAAGAAAACACCACCAAGTGCCCAGAAGACGTTTACGAAAGTTACCTCAGCTTTAATGAAGCTCTCGAATATAAAGAGAGATTTATCGAACTGTTTCGCATTGGAAGGCTTCATCAATTAGCCCAAAAAATTCTCAGTGGAAGAAAACGGAAACTTGGTGGAAAGCTTACCGGGGATCTTAGCGCCGACCGGGTTGTTCAAGATCTTGCTGTTGAGTTCCTCCGCCCCGTTAAAGGTCAAGGGATTGAAAAGAAATCGGATCTTCATAGGTTCCGTCTATATAATCCTGGGAAAGGAACAAAGTTCGAGACTTATATCTATCAATGCATGAGTAACTTGGTAATTACACTAATTGATAAGTATAACCGGAATCCCGAGCCCGTAAGCTACGATAATATAATTGGAAGCGAAAACGAAGAAAACCCTTTCCTTAATATTATTGCAGTAGAGAATCTTGATCTTGATCCTTCCCTCGTAGAGTCAGCGATTAGGGAGTTCCAAAAAACTATAGAAGATAAGCTCGAAAAGTTTGTTTTTGAGAAGCTCCTTGAGGGTCTTGGAAAAACTAAAAAGGGAATCCCGAAGGAATTTAAGCCAAAGGATTTCTGTCAAAAAGCAGAAGAAGCCGGAAGGATTAAAAATGGGAAAAGGATGTACACCCGGATTCTTAAATGTCGTAGAGAGCTCCTAGAAAAGTTTAAGGAGTTCCTTGAGAAAAGCGATCTTTTCGTTTAAGAGGAAAGAGCTAAAAACCCCAACGAATGTTGGGGTTTTTTTATCGAAATTGAACTGCTTAATTGGTACTATATATAATTCAAAGAAAAATTAAAGGAGAGTCCTTACTATGCCAAAAACATTAATAGAACAAAAGCCAGATTTTTCCAAAAAAGTTGATGGGGAATCCAAATTAGGAATCGCCGAAATGTTTTCTGATACCCTCCAAGGGGAAGGAACCCATACAGGCGTCCCAGCTACTTTTATTCGGTTGCAAGGGTGCACGCTAAAATGCAAATGGTGCGACACCATAGATGTCTGGCCACACGGAAACGAATATTCCTTTGAAGAGATCTTTAAATTGTTCGATTCCATAAACTTGTCAGAAAGATTAAAAGAGGGGCAGCATTTAGTTTTTACTGGGGGAAGCCCCCTTAAACAGCAGGATCGGCTATATGCCTTTGTTCAGGATTTTATTGGTCGCTATGGATTCAAACCTTATATTGAAATTGAAAACGAAGGGGTCATACTAGCAGAAGAAAAATTTATCAAGTTGGTAGACTGCTGGAACAATAGCCCGAAATTAGCAAATTCTGGGATGAAGGAAAAGGCAAGGCTTAAACCAGAAGTTATTAAACAATTAAATGGGTTTGAGAATTCGTGGTTTAAATTCGTTATTTCGGATGAATCCGATTGGGAAGAAATTGAGAAAGACTTCTTACCCCTAATTGATAAAGAGAAGGTCATTCTAATGCCCGAGGGAATAACCCAAGAAGAATTAAACCCCAGAAGAGAGTTTGTTGCGGGCATGGCAATTAAGCATGGGGTTAGGTTTTCTGATCGTCTCCACGTTACAATCTGGAACAAAAAAACTGGCGTGTAAAAATTAAACTTGTTTAGGAGCTTAGGATGAATGTACAAAGTAGTAGCCAAGATGGGGCACAGAGGCACCAACGCTTGAACGAGCTTTTTACGCTTGTTATGCGCCAACAAAAATTAAAGGAATCGGAACAAAAAGAGTTGGAAGAAATTTTTAAGTTTTGCCAGCATATGGATTATAAGAAAGGCAACTCTAAATGTAAGCATTGTTGGGGGAAGGGATATATAATTGAATCGGTAGACGCAAATAAATTAGAAAAGCCTTGTTTTTGTGTAAGAAAATATTACCAAAAGAAAGGAAGCCCTGACCATATTTACCTTAACCAGTATGAGTATGAAATTATAGAAAACTCAATTAAGTATTATAAAGATAATAACAAACTTGATAAAATGATCGATCCCGAAACACAAGAAGATATTGTTCAGTCCGATTATAGGGTTGTTTCTCAAGACGACAGTAAGGTTGAGATCCAGTTTAGGTTAGAGAAAAAAGAAGGCAATTTCGCTGAAGATGAAGAAAAAACCTTTATTAATCGACCTATCCGAAATAAGGAGGGGGAGAAAATTGGGTTTATTAATGCGGCTCAAAGGATGGCCGATAAAATGATTCTCGCTAGTGCCCTAATTGAGAAAGAGCACTACGAAGATGCGTCGCAAGAGTCTTAGAATCCATTGTATTTAAGCAGCACCTTCTTAAGAGGGTTGCTGCTTTTTTCATGCTTATTGCTTTTTCCTCGTCTTCTTGGGCCTTTCCTAATCTTTTAAGAGCTGCTATAATCATCTCTTTATGGTCGCCAAACTTAAAAGATAATTCCCCAACTTTTTTAAGGGGGACCCATTCTACCGTCTCAACCTCTTCCGGCTGAGGGGTAAGTTCCGGAAATTGATTGGAGGAGTTTGCACGTACGAAACCAACATATGCTGTAGTTCCAATGAATCTAGGGTCGGACTTCAACCTGTCCTTTGCTGATTTAGGGCCTAGCGACGTTGCTAGCCACTGAACTTTGCTTGGATCCAAACCTGTTTCTTCTCCCAATTCCCTTTCTGCTGCTTGTTTAGAGCTTTCGGAGTTTCCTCCGGGCAGAGGATCGATCATCCCTCCCGGGAGTGCCCAGGCATTACTTCCTTTTCGCTGAATTAACAAAATATGAGTAACGTTTTGGCCAGTAATTCCAAAAATAATACTATCCGCAGCAAAAGATTCAAAGGATAATCCAGTAGGGCCTTCTGCGTCCTCGCTAAACCTAGAGACTGTATACTCAATACCGTCTTTTGGTCGGCCTAATTTTTGTAAATAATAAACCCTATTAAACTTCTGAGGAAATTCTTTGTTATTATATTCCTCGATTCTATCTATAGGATACCCAACGTCGTTTTCTTTTGCTAGGAACTTAACTCCAGCGTCGTCTTCGTTTGCAACTAAGGTAATAAGGTAATCATCAGAATTGGGGAGGCTTTTAACCTCCTTCATGATTCCATGATAAGCTTGTACATTCCCCTCTAGCCCCCGAACACGTTGTTTTTTGATTTCGTCTGTATCGCTTTCAACTGTTGTTCCGATATCAGAATCTATCATTACAGTATCTGTTTTTGTAGAAACTTCTGGCCTAGGTATCTTCTGGGTTTTTTCTGAAGATATAAGATTATCATAAAAAGCTCTTAGTTGAAGATCATCTCTCTCGGAAAGTTTTTTAGAGTATTTTTCAACCAAAGCAGAAGCTTCCCTTTCACTGCCCGTCTGAATTGCTTCCTTAACCTCTTTCTTCGCCTCTTCCAGAGTAATTCCTTTTTCAATAGGGGGTAATTTCTTTTCTAGTTTCCCAAGCATCTCAAAAAGGCGTGGGGCCTCAGTCCGCTCTTTCGCTTTCTCTAAAAGGTTTCTAACCTTCTTGGGAGATTCCTTTTTATAAAAGTAGGCAACTGCAAAGTAATAGAGTTCAGTTGCATTTAGTCCGTGATATAATTTATCGCTAAACACACCCCTCTTTGCCTTTTCTCTTAATTTTTCAAGAAGCGCATCCGGGTCTTTTTTAACATCGCCAAGGGTAATTTTCTCTGGCCTAGGTTTTTTTGACGCCGCCTCTTCTGGCCGAGGTTCTGCAATCTCCTCCAGTTGAGGTTCCGCAGGTTTAGGAGCCTCTGGCTTCCCTGCTTCTTGTTTAATACTTTTAAATAGGTCTTCCCTATTCCTAACCCAGGATTTAACTTGTTTGATATAAGGCTTTATTTTAGCATAGTCCGCGGGGCTAAGAACAATTGAAAGCTGTCTATCTTTTTGAAAAAGAATAAAGGAGATAGTTTCTTCCTGTTCCCGTTGAACTCTTTTTAACTGGGCTTCATTGCCTTTCCAAGTCGTTTGCCCGGTAGGAGCAAACTTTTCCATAATATTAAGAGCTATAAAATAGGGTATATCTTTTTTTAATTGTAAAGGAGCCCCATTACGAATATCCGTAACAACTATATCTTTATCTGGGATTAAGGCAGCATAAGCCAATGCTGCTATCTTCTTATTGGGGCTAGAAAAGTCTAGTTTGAACATAAAGTTTACCTGGGTAAGTTTTTTTACACACTAATGTATAATATTCTAATTATATATCTATCTTTAATAGAAATAGATAATTTCAAAATTTCTCTCTTTTAAAGAAAAATGAAGCATAAAAATAGACTTTTAAGAATCGCATACACCTTGAACACAGCAGCAGACAGTCTAGAGCAGCTAACGGAGAAGCTTTCATCTGCCAGGAAAGAGTTAAAGCAGATTATGAAAGAAAAGGGTATAAAACTCCCCGTCGAGACTAAACACACCAAAAAAGGATCATACCTAAAAGTTTCTTATTTCGAAGAAAAGCCAGACCTCCCGAACGAACTAAATAAAATCGAAATTCGATTTGCCAAGAAGAAAAAATCTCAATAACTAATTCGGTATAATAGGAAAAGAGTTATCTATATTTATGGGGTTTCCATGAAATTCAATGCCGAACAATTCGAAATTATCAAGCATAAAACTGGCCCTCTTGCTGTAATGGCAAACCCAGGAACAGGAAAAACAGCCACCATTTGTTCCCGAACTATAGAGTTAATTAAAAAAGGGGACTGCAAAGATTATCAAATCCTACTCATTACGTTTACAAATAAAGCTAAAAATGAAATGAAAGAAAGGCTTGAAAAAGCTTTGGGGAAAAATGGGGTTCGGGTTTATACCTTCCATGGGTTCGGGGCAGTCCTATTAAGAGAGTTTGGAACGTTAATCGATATCAAAAAAAATTATACAATCATAGATGAAAGCGAAACAATCTCTTGGCTAAAGAAAGAATTAAATGTTGCTAATTCAAAAATAACGCCCAAACAAGTTATCTTCTATTTTCAAGACTCCCAAAACTACGATAAAGACTTTTATAAGTATCTAGATGATAAAGGGGCCGATTTTGAAACTAAAGAATTTTTAGACCCCCTCCATAAGAAATACACCGAATGGAAACGAGCCTTGAATACGGTGGATCTCGGGGACTTACAAACTCTTGCCCTAAAACTAATTAGAGAAAAGATTCAAAAACAAATTGAGAAAAAATATCGTTTTATGATGGTTGACGAGTTTCAAGATACAAACCAGATTCAACTAGAATTAGTGAAAGAAATTTGCCAAAACCATAAAAATATCATAATTGTTGGGGATATGCGGCAGGGGATTTATAGTTGGAGAGGGGCAGAACCTAAAAATATTGGGAACTTTGTTGAATACTTTGATTCAAAGGTAATTAACCTAAATAAGAATTATCGCAGTTGTAAATCGATTATTGCTACCTATAATAAGTTAATTGATAAAAGCCATCATAATTTTGGTGCTCCAACTGCAGCGACGAAATCAAAAAGCGGTTTAGTTAAATATTTCACGTTTGAGGACGACATAATAGAAGCAGAGGCAATTTATAAATTCATTGAGGAATTACAGCGAAAAGTCGGACTAAGGTTAGGGGAAATTGCGATTCTCTATAGAACTAATGCCTTAAGCCGTTCTTTTGAAGACCTATTTAGAAGAAACCAGGTACCATACCAGCTAATTGGGTCTAAATCCTTTTATGATCGGCGAGAAGTGAAAGACTTCCTTAGCTTCTTTAAATGGATGTATAATCCTGCCGACGTTGCTGCTGCTGTTAGGTTTGCTACAATGACCAAATGCGGGGTTGGGCAAAAAACAATTGAAAATGTTTATACTGAACATTTTGCAAGTAAGGATAGAATCACATTTGACGACTTTAATAAAGTTTTAGGGTTGCTAAGGCCAAAGGCCGAAAGCTTTTTTAGTTATCTAGTATCTCTTAGTAAAAAGAAATTAGTTACTATTGCCGAAGATTTCTTAAACAAATATAAAGTAATCTCTAGGTTGAAAGAACAAGATCGGAAAAAGAATGAAACAAGGGCAGATAACGTAATTAGTTTATTAAACTTGTTAAAGCAAAACCCAAATTGGTCTTTACAAGAGTTTTTGGATAGCTTTTGTTTAGAGAAACCAAAAGACGACCCCGACGATGACGATAATAAAATTAGCCTTCTTACAATACATAAATCAAAGGGACTTGAATTTAGGGCCGTTTTCTTAATTGGGTTTGATGAGGGAATCCTTCCACACTCTATGTCAATTGAGGAAGGAAATATAGAAGAAGAAAGAAGGGCAGCATATGTAGCCTTCTCTCGCGCAGAAGAGTTTTTAGTGATTACTAGTTCCCGATTTAGAACTTTAGCATATAATCGTTCTTATACTACAAGTAGGTTTTTTCAAGATATCGAATTGGAGACATAAATGCTGTTAATCGATTTAGATGGAACTTTAGCAGATTTCGAACAAGGCTTTATTAATACCTGGAAAAAGTTATATCCGGGGGTACCACACTTACCAAAAGAATCGAGAAAGTGTTTCTATTTACATGAGGAATATCCGGAAGAGCAAAGAGAGAAGGTTCTCAGTGTTTATAGAACTAACTTTTATCTAGAAACCCCTCCCCTCCCTGGGGCAGTTGAAGCTATTCATGAGATGGAAAACTTAGGAATAGATTTCCGGATTTGTACGGCTCCCCCATCAATAGAATATGCCCAATTTGAAGGCTTACAGAATCAAGTATCTGGGAAATATTGGTGGGTTAAAAAATTCTTGGGAGAACAAATTTTAAAGAAGATTGTTATTAGTGGGGATAAAACAATTATTAGAGGAAAATACCTAATAGATGATAAACCCAAAATAACAGGGTCCTTATATCCAGCTTGGGAACATATTATTTTCGACCAACCCTACAATAAAAGGTGCAAGGGAAGAAGGATTAACTGGGATAATTGGAAAGAGATCATCTTGGAGGAAAAAAATGCCAACGTATGATTACCGTTGTGAAAGTTGTGGCCATACCTGGGAAGTTTTCCAGCCGGTGAAAGCTAAAAAGATTAATACTTGCCCGAATTGTCAAAAAGAGACCGCGAAAAGACTAATTTCAGGAGGGGCCGGTGTAATCTTTAAGGGGCAGGGATTTTACGAGACAGATTATAAACGTAAAAAAGATCCCAAGAAAAAAGAATGAAAAAAGTAGTCGCTATTGGGGGAGGAACTGGCTTATCCACACTTCTCCAAGGCTTAATAAGTTTTGACGTAGATATTACTGCTATTGTAGCAGTAACTGATAATGGAGGATCCTCGGGAAGACTCAGGGTCCTTTATGACGTTATACCCCCTGGGGATATTCGTAATTGTATTTCTGCCCTTGCCCCTCGACCCACAGCTAAACTTCTTCAGCACCGTTTCTCAGGAAACGAATTAGATAAACACGCCGCTGGAAATTTACTATTACTTTCAGCATTTCAACAAAATAAAACTCCAACAATTGGAACTAAAAGAGTTTGCAGAGCTTTAGGGATTAAGCATACAGTTCTTCCTGTCTCAAATAAGAAATTGACACTTCTCGCAAAATACGGAAAAAAGAAAATAACCGGCGAAGTTGATATCTCAAAAGAGAAAGAAACCGTTAATAGGGTTTCGCTTAAACCCGAAAACGCACAAACTACCCCCGAAGTGTTAAAGGCAATTAAAGCAGCGGATATTATTACCATTGGGCCTGGGTCACTTTTTACAAGCGTTATAGCGCCTTTACTTACCCCTGGGGTGAGAGAAGCCGTTAAGGAAAGCAACGCGCCCAAACACTATATTTGTAATTTAATGACGCAGCCGAACGAGACCCTAAATTTCTCTGCTAAAGACCACCTTAAAGCACTAATTACACATACCGGGAAAAATTATGATTTTTGTTATGTTAATATAGGAAAACCACCTAAACAGATAAGCACCCAATACGAAAAAGAGAAACAATCTTTTATAAAAATTAATCTAAAAGATATATACCAAGGCACAAAAATAATCCAAAATAACTATTTGGATATAAAAGGAAAAAGGATTCGGCATAACGCCGAATCCTTAATAAAAGATATCCTTAGAAACTCTTAAACGCTTTCTGATTCCTCAACTGTTCCATCAGTATCTTCGTCTTCGGGGGTTTCTTCATTATTAGGTAGTTCGTTCTGCCCTTCATTTATTCTTCCAAGAACTTCCCCGACATCATCAGCATCCAAGTTTGTGGGGTCAACCATTCGGTTTCTCCTAACCCATACAACTACGTCAATTCCAATTTGGGCGGCAAGCGCGACAAGGATACCGCCTACCTGCATAACAGGATCTGTTTCAGCAAGGCCGCTACCCATAACAAACCCAAGTGCGGTTGTTGCCACATCTAACCAATAATCCTTTGTCCTATATGCTGGTTGGTTTGGGTAAGAGCGGGACCTAAGCCTGTTAGAAGCAACATTGTACCCGAGATAATAAAGAACCATACCCACTGGAGTTGCAATTTGGACAAGCCAATGAGTTACCGGGAGGCCGCTAGCGAGAATAAAAGCTACAATGGTTGCGAGGGCACTAAGCCAAAAAGGAATAGTCTTCCAAGGAGCTGGCGCCCTTCCTGCTCTTTCGTTTGTCTCCCTCTCAAGGTCTTCAAGTGCGTCGTCAAAGTCGGGAGGAGTAAGCGCACTTTCTGGTTTGGTTTCTGCCATTTTATTGTCTCCTTTATATAAAAGATCTTATTTTTTATACGAATTCTGTTACTTAGTTTTTATAAACAGTTTTTAGATTTTTTCTAGTTCGAGCCTAAACCATAGCTCCAAAGGTTCCTTAGAAGCTTTTCCTTTCGGGGAATTGTGCTCTATTCCCTTCCCCAACTGTATGGAATAATAAGTTTTAATCGTGCTTTTTAGTATATTTTTAACTACCGAATTAATCTCTTCAATTGCTTTGTCAGCTGCTTCCTTTGTTTTTTTATTAACCCTACAAAAAATGGTTAAGTACGATTTTTTACCCGCACGCGAATCTAGCTGAAACTCCATTCTTAACCCATTGGGTGGATTTATTGCTTTATAGTAGTATCTTAAACCCTCTCGGTCTCCCATATAAATGGAATCAAGTTCATTTTGTAAGGCATGGTCTAGGAGAAAAATAGTATCTGTTTCAACTATTTCCCTAGCAAATCTTTTTAGAAGCGATGTTAATTTTATAAGTTTTTCAGATGATTTCATTCTTTTGCGCTTTTTTGTTATTAAAACTCAAGGTATAAAAACGGTAAAAATTAATGGATTATTGTTTCAAAGGAGATTTAGTATGCAAAGTTATTTAGATTTACTTGATAGGATCCTAACCACTGGGGTTAAGAAGGCAGATAGGACCGGGACTGGTACCATTGGAATTTCGGGAGCGCAATTACGTTTCAACCTCCAGGAAGGGTTTCCCCTTTTAACAACTAAAAAAGTTTTTTGGAAAGGCGTAATCACTGAATTGCTTTGGTTCCTTAAAGGGGATACCCATATTAAATTTTTAATCGATAATAAATGTAAAATTTGGAATGCCAATGCATATGATTATTATAAGAAAAGGTGCCATACCTTTAAGGACGATATTGAGCACCCTGTAGATTATGAAGAGTTTGTTGAGCGAGCTAAAACAGGGGATTCCCGGTTTGGCGAATTAGGGCCTGTTTATGGTTCCCAGTGGCGTAATTTTAATGGAGACGGGGTAGATCAGATAGCTAATGCAGTTCAAAAACTAAAGACAGATCCGTATGATCGGAGAATTATTGTGAGTGCTTGGAACCCTTCTAAGCTTCCTGAGATGGCTTTACCCCCTTGCCATATGATGTATCAATTCATTGTCAGAGAAGTCGATGAGAAGAAAATCCTTGATTTAATAATGATGCAAAGAAGTACGGATACATTTTTAGGTCTAAGTTTCAACATATGTTCCTATGCTGTTTTACTTATGCTGTTTTCAAAAGTAGTCGGAATGGAACCAGGAGAGTTTATTTGGACTGGCGGGGATGTCCATCTCTATCTCGATCATATTGAACAAGCAAAATTACAATTATCTAGAGAGCCACGCCCATTGCCAAGAATGGAAATTGATTATCATGGGCAAGCGATTGATGAATTTAAATTAGAAGATTTTAAGTTAATTGATTATAACCCCCATCCTATAATTAAAGCGAAAATGAGTGTTTAACCGAGGAAGACAAAAGGATGACTAAAGAATTAACCGTCGAATTAACAGACTACTGCCCGAATAGCTGCGAATTCTGTAGTAGCAATTCAGATCCTAACCAAACTACTTATTTAGGATTAGAAATAGCCTTAAAGGAAATTGGAGAAACCGAGGCAGAAATTATCCACCTTAGCGGAGGAGAGCCATTAGCTCATCCCGAATTTTGGAAAGTCCTGCAAGCGGCATCTGAAAAGGTAGGGGCAGAAAATGTTATCGTGCATACAAACGCAATAAGGCAATTGGCATTCAACCTTCACGTAATTCCTGGGGTTAAAACTCATGGGTATATTACTCCAGAAGGGGTCGATGTTCTGCATATTGCAAAAAGAATCAAACAAGGAAAAGAAAGAAAAAAGCCAGAACCCTATTTCTCAAGCAACTGGGATAGTTGTGGAGATTGTGCGGAGTGCGAACATCGATTAGTTAATCCAGATGGGGTTGTTGGAAAACCGTGCAATAAGAAACGTTAGTTTTTTAGGAGATTACTTAAAAGGAAAAATAATGGAAATCGATCTAGAACATATTTTTACACACCATGCCCCCGAAAAAGAAGATATTGAAAAATACACCAAACTAAGAAATGCAGCAAAGGAGTTTGCAGAAACTATAATTAAAAATACTCCAAAAGGCGCAGACCAAACAGCTACAATTCGTAAAATTAGAGAAGCAGTTATGACTGCAAATGCTTCTATAGCATTAAAAGGAAGACTGAACAAGGAAACCTAAAGTGGGGTTTTGTATGGATAACGCTGTTTTTAATATCAATGGATCTGGGGAAGGGTTCCTAGCCAAAGTACTAGCTCTAGCTTTTGAACAAACCCAGACCCCAAACGGTTGGAAAAAAGATAAAGAAAAAGGAATCGTGCTTTTTTGGTACGGAGGAAAAAAGGGGTTTCTTCTTTCAGAGTACCGCCGTCATCCAAAAAATTGGCGAAAGATATCATTAAAATCTTCGAAACAGAGGATTGGGTTAAAGAAATCCCTCTTAAAGATTGGGATGCAGATATAGACCAGGATGGGTATAATTCTAAAGGTTGGAGGGTTTTCACAGAAGATTGGGGGGTATATTAAGGGGCACGGGCATTACTCGTTTCTTTGTATAACCCCAGCTTATCTTTGGCATGGGAAATAAATATGAAATCTTATAGGGAAATAGTGAAAGGGGGCCTTCTTGAAAGGGAAGAGGAGCTCAAGGGAGCCTTAAAGAAAATACGCAGAGCAAAAAAAGGGATGGAGAAAGAAAAACCCCTTCTTTTTGAAGTCTCAATTTATTCTCTTTGGGCAGACTACGGGGAGAAGCCAGTTACCGTTTCGGGAGAAAAATCGGTTGATTTAGCCCTCAAAGCCGCCTGTAAAAAATTTAAGGAAGTGAATTGTCGGTCGGATGTTCAAGGCAGACCCAGCGTCTGGGCAATTTCAGAAGAAGTTTATATCTCGCTTCCAAAAAAACGTTGGATAAAACAATTTGAAAAGTATGCAAAGTATAAGGGATAGCTTCTAGAGTATAAAGAAGGTTTTTGCAATGATAGTTAAAATAGAATTTATCTACGCTCGAGACGATAAGAATGGCATTGCTAAAAATGGAAATATGCCTTGGAATTGCCCTAAAGACTTGAAAAGGTTTGCTAAAATAACAAAAGAAAATTGTAAAGCAAAAAAACGGATTCCAAAAGCAGCGGTTTTGATGGGGAGAAAGACTTGGGACTCTCTCAACAAAAAATTTAAGCCATTACCCAACAGAACAAATATTATCCTATCCCGTTCTACGAAAACACATTATGGGGACGACGAAAAAGAAATTATTTATTTCTCCCAAAGCCCCGAGGATTGCAAAAGCTTTCTAAATAGAAATTGCTTTACTAAGGTTTTTGTGATTGGTGGAGCTGAAATTTTTAAGTTATTCGAAAAACAAGTATCAGTAGTTCACGAATCTCATATTTTTGGGGATTTTGATTGTGATATAACTTTTAGCTTTGATCTCAAGGGCTTTTCCCCGGAGGTTGTAGAAGAATTGGATGACCATAAATATACGTTGTGGAGAAAAAATGATAGTTTATAAACTAGCGATAGCAGGAGGCAAGCAAGCAGGGAAATCAGCTGCAGCACAATATTTGGCCAAACGACTTACCCGGAAAAAATGTTACATATACTTTGAAGGCCTTTCCCGCCCAGTCTGCGACTTAGGGAAAAGGTTTACTGAGGAACCAACCGAGGAACAGATAGAGAAAATTCAAAGCTTTGGGGAAGATTTAGTCTCAAAATCAATTTGGGTGGATCAATTAGAAAAACGGATTGAGAAAACGATTCGGTATTATAAACCAAAGAATAAAGAAAACTCTCCTTTTATAACTTTAGTTGAAGATTTAACGAATAAAAGCTATTATAACTTTCTCAAGAAAGCGAATTGGGATTTTCTATTAATAAACCGCCCCAATATAGAGACGGCTTTTAAACCAGAAGATGTAACCTACACATTAAATAATTCTGGTTCGTTAGATGAACTAAAGTTACGGCTAGATACAATCGTAACGAAGATACTTGGAGATTTTAAATGCTTATTATCAAAATCGACTTCTCCCCCGAAATAAACGACCAGTTTACAACGAATGGGATTAGGGTCTTAACAGATACTTCTAAGGTTACTTCGGCAGACCTATTTTCTGCTATGCAAGTTTGTGTTGGGCTGCGAAGAAGCTCTTCCATCCTAGATAAAATGGTTATTGAAGTGGAAAAAAATAGAGTTAAAATTATTCCTACTGATGGGTATTTTAAGGAAATTAAGGAAGAAGACGCACAATTTATCCCATTAGGCAGGATTCCACTAATTCATGACTTTTTTAAGGAATTAAGGCAGGATATTACGGTCGGAATGCAAGACCACCTAAACCTAGAAGCCGAAAAACCAATAGTTAAGCGAAATCAAAAAGCAAAAAGGGCACATTCAGGCCCACGAGATACTCCCCCAAACACGGTAATTAATAAAAGATGGAAAAGAAAAAAGTAGAAGATTTCTTTAAGGATCAAAAAATGTTTTGCCCGAGCTGCCAAAAAAAGGTAGATCCGGTACATAACGAGGTTATTAAAAAGCTTATTCGAGAGAAAGCTAGAGAAATTGCCCAAGAAAAAGATTTACAAAAAGTTATAGAGGAAAAGGATTACGAATTTTTAGATTTCCTTGCTAAATTTAAAAAATTAGAAGATGGGTGTAAATTTTGCCCCACGTGTGGATGGTCTCCTTTTTATAACTTATTAGCAGACAAGACCCTTCGTAAATTCACAAAAGATTTCCCGAATGAGATTAAGGGGTCAAGGGGTGGTTATCTTTTAGATATGCTACCTAGCCAAGGAAAAAGGAACCTAACTAGGGCTCCTTTAAAAAAGACAATTCGTAATATGTTTAAGAACTGACGTCTGGGTTTCCTTCTTCTGATACTAACCTAAAATTATCCTCTTCCCTTTCATAGTAACCTTTCCAAAAGATATCTGCAGAAAAGGCATTAATCAGCATCTTTTGTTTCTTCTCCTCCGCAGCAACTTCTAGATAATAAAATCCAAGGTTATCTTTAAGTTTCAAAGCAAATCTTCTAATTAGCTTAATAAACTCATTTGTTTTTTCAGGCTCAAAACGAACAGAAAGGTTAGTAGCTATTTCTGGCTCCTCAGATTCATCCCCCTCTAATTGGTAAAACCTCATAAAGATTTTGAACTCTTCGTTTTTTTCTTCAACTATTTGAAGGTCTAAAAAGTCGAATGGCTCGAAAATAGGGTCGTCGTCTTTAACAAACAGAGAAAAGATCCCTAGTTCTAGAATGCTTCCATCCTTTTCAAGCGTATCGAACCCGATGCTACAAGTATACGGCATTGAAAATTCCCCTATTCGTCTAGGATTAGACCCCATGCCTTATCCCTATGTAAGGTAGACTTAAGGGCAACGTGGCGTTCAACGATTTCTGCATTTGGGTAGGCCCCAAAGGAAGGATCGTCGTGGTGGAAACTTGTTCCGTCAGCCCAAGCATGCAGTTCCTCGGGTAAATCCTTTTGACGGTCTGGGTAGTTTCCTGGGCAGAAGAGAATTTTTAGGTCAGGTTTAAAAAATAAAGTCTTCTTAAAATAAATATCTTTTACGAACTGGGCTTCAATCTTAGTCCTACAAGAGATTATTACGGGCAGATGCTTTTGCTTACTAAGATTTGACACGGTTTGCAAAATTCCAACATCACAATTCTTAGGTCTGCCAATCTTAATAAAGTCGTCCCCTTCTAGGATTGAATAAATTTCATAAGCCGAGATAGGGTCCCAAACAGAGCACCCATAAACCATTCCTGCCGAGTGAGCTTGCTTCTGCAAGATTTCGTGCATCCCGGGGGTAAATTCTAATTTATGGCGATGCTCCCCTTCGGTTTTTCCAAAAGGGGAATCTGGGCGAGGAGTAGAATTATTAAACCAATGCCCTGCTGATCTTTTTTGGAATTTGACTGCCGTATATCCTTTTTCTTTTGCAGCCTGGATTAACTCTAACGCTTTGTTAAAGTCTCCATCATGGCATAATCCGATTTCTGCTATTTTCATATTTCAATTCTCCAAAGAATGTAGAAATAGTTACAATATTTTTTACAATATTTTTTTAGTAATCTTACTTGTAAAGCGAAGATAAATGTTTCACAACTTTAGACTCGTGCCAAAACTCCCGCATAAAACGGGCACTATAGAGGCCCTTTTGTTTTAATTTCTGCTTCCCCGACTTTTCTTCGACATAGGGGAGCAATGCCTCTCTTAATGTCTTCCTATCTTGAGCATAGATCCAAGGAAGTTGATCAACCCTACAATCTAATTTTTCAGCTATTCGCTCTTGTTGGGCAGGCGGCAAGTGGCAAATTACAGGGACCCCAAGAGCAAGCCCCTCTAAAGAAGATAGGCCGAAAGAATAATTCATTTGATCAAAAACCAAATCAGATTCCCTCTTCCTCTTTAAAACTTCGTCATGTGGTTGCATCTCAATTACATCCAACTCAAGGTTACATCCTTCAGAGATTAACTCTGTCGCTACATCTTCTAAGGCATCTGTCGCTTTAATATTCTTTCGGGTAGGAGATTGACTAAGCTTAACCTTACTGCTTAAATCCCAAGATTGCTTTGGTTTGTACCTTGGGTCTTCTAAATGGACAAAGTTCGGAACCCAGATGGAACGGTTGTTGGGAAAGAGGTCAACCATATCCGGGGTAGAAACAATAACAACATCATCTCTCCTCTCTTCGTATTTTCGCTGATATTTCTCTAAATTTTGCCTGAAAAGCGGATGCCCATGATGATGCCGCACAATTAGCTGATTGTTAATATAATCGCTGATTTTGAAAGGCCCTAGCATGGTATCTTCATCGGCGAGCATATGAAAATGGAAAACATCCGCAGTTTTCAATAAATGCTCTACCCTATCCCAATCTTCTTTAGAGGCGGTAGGAAGATAAATGTCTTCATCGAAATTACATACATATCTTCTTTGCCAGGTAACTAAACTACAATCATGTTCTGTATACTTTTCGAGAGCCTTTTTGAAAATAATACCAGTCCCGGCAGGGTCGTTTTCAGCAATCATTAAGATTTGCATGGGTAAATCCTTTCAATTCCTGTGGAAAATTGTTCTGCAGTTAAGCCAGCGAAAAAGTCTAGGATTATTTTAATCTGAATTTCATAATACTCGCATTTCATTTGCCCCAGCTTTCTGCGATTCGTATTCATATTTGTAGAAGGGACTTCCCCGCCACAAAAAAGTCTCCCCTCGATTTCAAGTAACTTAATCCAGGGGAACGCATCTGGGAGCTTTCTTCTTATTTGGCTTATTAGGAAAGAAGGGTTTGTCTTATCAGAGTCGCGATGATAGACAATTTTATAAAGTATCGGGAGATACCTTCGTGGGAGATAAAAGCCATAAGCAAATTGGTGGGTTTCAGGGGGTGCCACGTTAATAGATCGTGTTGCATTCCCTGTCCGGGCCCCGGAAAAATGGGACTTCTTACCATTCATAATTCAAACCTTTCTGGTTTATTAGAGAAAACATGAAAAAGTAAATGAGACCTAGTGAAAAGTTTTAAGTATCACTTTTCTGTCTTTTTGGTTTAGGGGACAATTTAGAAATTTTTATTAGCTCTACGGATCTAAATTTTAGATCAAAGGAATTGTCTATTTTTAATCAGCAATTAATAGATTATTAACCTTGCCTAACTCCATAGCTTCCATCTTCGTAGATAAAGTATACGGGCTTTTCCTGTTCTTTTTTCCACGTAATAAATTTATCTAAAGTTAGAAACTCTGTAACATCCTCGCCAATAATAAGTTTCCCATTAGGGGATGGGGGATTCAATTTCGACTTATACTTTTTAGTAGTAAAAGTTCTTTTTTCGGGATCAAATAATAGGACTTCGGGGTCGCCCTTCTCTAGATCCTCGTACGTCAATGGGCAAACTTTATTATTGATGAATTGTAAAAATGGCAAGGAGTTTACTGGGAGGAGAGTCTCTTTTGTTACGGGGCACTTCTCCACCTTTTCTTCGCTTTCGAAAAAAGCTCGTGCGCCAGGGCTAAAGTAAAAGTAACTATTCCCCTCAGACATTTAACTAGTCCTTTTGCTTCCTAGTAATACTCTCAGGGGAAACTCTACGTTGCTGAGATTGCGGAGTCATCTTAACTTTTCCCCCAAAGAAAGTTTGAATTGCTTTAACATCTGGGAAACGTTTTGCTTTCTTAATTTCTAAACATTGGAGTATAAATTTATTCCATTCTGGTTCAAGGCCAGCATGGTCCCGAGGGGGCATAAAACTCATTTCTCCCTGTTTTACTTTTAGAATATTAGGTAGTTTTATCCCAGTTAGGATATAATAAAAGAATGCTCCAAGGCTAAAGATATCGCTCTCTTCCGTAAGCTGATATCCCTGGTGATGCTCTGGAGAAGAGATGTGGTCAACCGGGGCACCCTCAAATATGCCAAAGCATGATAATACCGCGGTCCGGTTTTCCAAATCAATCCAAACGTTTTCTGGCCGGATTTCTCCATGAATAATATGTGGATGAACTGCGGATAAGGCAGATAAAAGGGAATCCCGAATCCAAGAAGCCATTGTCATGGTAATCTTCTTTTTCTGGTCAAGATATTCCTGAAGATTCATTGTAAAGGGGATTTCTTCGACCAGGTAGTAATCCTCTCCGGCTGCTAAAACCTCCCTGACCTGGGAAATATTAGGATGAATAAGCTGTTGCAGTTGAGAAGCCCTACCTAGGAGAATATCAATTTCAGTTTCCTCAAGAGCTTCAAACTTTCGAACGACTAAATCCTTTTCCTCGCTATCTTTTGATAGGTAAGTTAAATCCCCATCATCGTCCAAGATTTCTTTAATAATTTTATACGGCATTAGTTTATCTCCTATTCAAATTCTGCTGCTCTCTCATTTTGGAATTTTGCAATATTTTTCTTACGCTGCTTTTCTTTCCGTTTTCGAATTGCGCTGGGCTTTTCGTAGGTTTGATGCTTCTTTACATCCTGCAAAATCCCTTCTTTGATAATAGATCTCTTAAACCTTCTGAGCAGGCTCTCAATAGGCTCACCATCCCGAGCAATTACTCTAAGTCCCTTCTTCCCTTTATCTGAAAGCCGGGGGGTTGTCCTGGGTTTGCCTGAGTACCTCTTATGTGATCGCGGATTCATAACTTTTAATTACTCCTTTTAGTTATTTAGACGTTTCCAACTCTAATTCGAGTTCTTCATCAACTTTTCGAATACAGGCTACATTCTGTAATCTATCTCCATCACTTAGGTTAAAGATTTTTACTCCTTTTGTTACTCGTTTTGTCTTCCGTACCGAATTATTTTCGAATAATATTGATTGTCCTCTCTCAGATAAGGCCATTACCTGGTCTAATTCAGCCAAGCCTAAAATCCCGACAACGTAATCTTCGTTACTTAGGTTTAACATTCTACTGCCGACCCCGCCTCTATTTTGCTGCCGATACTCAGTAAAGGCACTTTTCTTGCCAAGGCCCTTAGTAGTAATGGTTAGTAAATCCCTTGAGTCATCACTAACAACGGCGCCGATTACCTCATCATTTGCCCTTATTCTAATGCCCCGAACAGTTCCAGCCTGGCGCCCAACCTCGTTGAAAGAGTCGACCCCAATTCTGACCCCAAACCCGTTTTTAGTCCCGAAGAAGATTTCCTTGTTGTCATCAACTAACAGCACCCTTAGAAGCTCATCTCCATCTTTTAGTTTAAGGGCTTTAACCCCACCCCTACGTGGATTACTATAATTGCTCAAGCGCGTTTTCTTAACCATTCCTTTTCGGGTTATAAAGAAAACGAACTTATCATCATTCTCTGCCGATAATTCATCGACAGCAAGAATTGCTTGAATCTGTTCCTCGGGTTTTAGACCCGTTAGATAATTTACAATCGGTTTTCCCTTTGTTCCCTTATTTCTAATAGGAATCTGATAGGCCTTTAACCAATGAACCTGCCCTTGGTTTGAGAAACATAGGAGGTGGCTTAGGCTAGTAACCTTAAAAACATCTTCGATAAAGTCATCCTCAATAACGCTAACCCCCGTAGATCCTTTTCCACCTCTCCGTTGGACTCTATAGCTGTCTACGGGTACGCGGTTGATATAACCCTTATTGCTGGTAGTAACAATACAATTTTCGTCTTCGATTAGGTCTTCGATATCAAACTCTGTTATTTCTGCATTTACGATTTTTGACCTGCGTTCACTACTGAACTTCTCTTTAATCTCGTTTAGTTCCTTTTTAATCTCGGCATCAAGTAATTTCTGATCAGCTAGAATTGCTTCTATTCGAGTGATTTCTTTTTCTATGCTAGCTAACTCTTCCTTAATTTTTTCAATCTCTAATCCAGTCAGCTGTTTAAGCCGCATATCCAAAACCTCATCGGCTTGGATATCAGAAAGAGAAAAAGTCACCTTTAATGCTTCTTTAGCAATTTCCTTGGACTTCGAATTTTTGATAATCTTAACAGCTTTATCTATATCCTCAAGAACCTTAATGTATCCATCTAAGATATGTTTCCTATCCTTATGCCTTTTGAGATCGTACTCAAGTTTTTTTGTAAGACAATCCCTTCGGAACCCAAGGAATTTCCCAAACATTGTTAATAGCGTGAATGTCTGGGGACGGATTTTCTCATCCAAAGCCACCCAGTTTGCGTTATATGCTACCTGGGCACTCGTATATTTATAAATCTGGTTTTTAATTACTTCGGGGGAAGCCGTAGACTTTAAGTAAACCATTAATTCAAAGTCTCTGGCCTTATCAATCTTCTTTTTCTTTTTTCCCTTACCCCTACCAGACTCATCAATTACCTTATCGATTCCCTCAATAACCGGACGACTAGGATTCTTTGGGTCCAGTTGCATATAAGATTTAATTTCGTCGATAATCTTTGCTTTTCCAGACCTAAAGGGGACTTCAGAAATCCTTAACGCCACCTTATTTTTGATTTTCACCTCTTCGATTTTTGCTAAGATTTGGAATTTTCCTTTTCCAGTCTTATACATTTCTCGTAGCCCCATTCTCCCCCGGATTGTTCCACCCGTTGGGAAATCGGGGCCAGGGAGATACTTCATCAAGCTTTCAACTGTCAACGACTCGTCATCGATATAAGCGCAAAGGGCGTTTACAAGTTCCCCTAAATTATGAGATGGGATATCTGTTGCCATCCCAACAGCAATAGACTTCGCCCCATTAACCAAAAGGTTTGGGAACTTTGCAGGAAGCACTTCAGGTTCCTTAAGCTCATTTGAATAGTTATCAATTAAAGGAACTATCCCCTTCTCGATATCCTGTAACATTAATTCGGATATCTTAGATAGCTTTGCCTCCGTATAACGCGACGCGGCAAAAGCTCCAGGATTATCGATGCTTCCAAAGTTTCCTTGCGGATGAACAAGCGGCTCCCTCAGAACCCATTGCTGGGCCATGCGGACTAGTGCCTGATATGCTGCTGCGTCGCCGTGAGGGTGATACTTACCGATGGTTTCGCCAACAATCATAGCACATTTTTTTGTTGATTTATTACTGTGCGCGCCGGCTTTATGCATCGCCCAAAGAAGTCTTCTTTGAACTGGTTTACAACCATCAAAAACACTTGGAATTGCTCTGTCCATAATAACGGACATTGCATAGTCAAGAAACCGTTTCTCCATCAAGGACTCAATATTTTCTTGCTTTACGCCCATGTTGTAAGCCTTCTATTTTTAAATTTTCCTTATATTTTATACGAATTTCAGGGGTTTATCCTAGAAGTGTTCCTTATTTAGACATCAATTTCTGCTAGATAACCCTTCTCGTCTATTAGAGTTTTTCTTGCCGCGGCCTGCTTAGACCCCATTAGTTGGTCGACTACCTCAGCCGCATTTTCAGCATCTTCAATTGTAATCTGAATCAAAGTTCGGTTTTCTGCGTCCATGGTAGACTCGCTTAGTTCTTCCTCGTTCATTTCTCCAAGCCCCTTGAAGCGGCTTATAGGAGGGAGTTTCCCGTTATGATTTTTCTTAAATAGTTCTAATTCGTCGTCGTCTTTAATATACTTATATTCGTTTCTGACCTTGATTTTATAAAGAGGTGGGACTGCAATAAAGATGTTCCCATTAAAAATAAGATCCTTAAAATATTTGAAGAAGAAAGTTAACAATAAGCAACTAATATGGCTTCCGTCTACGTCGGCATCAGCCATAATAATAATTTTATGGTATTTTAAGTCCTTGTGGCTAAACGTATCATTAATTCCACAACCCAAAATCGCTACAAGTTGGTTAAATTCTTCGTTACTATATAGCTTACTTAGCTTAACCTCGTGCGTATTTAGGGGCTTTCCTCGAAGAAACATGACTGCTTGTGTTTCTTTATCTCTTCCATCTTGGGCAGTCCCACCGGCTGAGTTTCCTTCAACAATAAATAGTTCCCGGTCTTTCGGGTCCTTAGCTCTGCAATCCATAAACTTATCTGCGTTAATGATTACATTTCCTTTTTTCTTTCTAATGTTCTCACGGGCCTTTCGGGCGGCTTCCCGTGCGTCCATAGATCGGAAACTTTTCTCAACGAGCTGCTTTACGATTGATGGGTTTTGGTCTAGGTATGGGACAAGATAATTTTTTAGAACATTACCTGCCACCTTACTTACTTCGGTATTTGTTAACTTATCCTTTGTTTGGCTTAAGAACTTTGGGTTGGGCAATTTAACATTAACAACGGCAATTAAGCCCTCCCTAAAATCCTCTCCTGTTGGATATGTCTTTTTCTTAGGATAAAGGTCTTCTGCGTATTTACTAAAAATAAACCCAAGAGCTCGGGTAAAGCCTTGAACGTGGGTTCCACCATCGTTTGTATCGATATTATTAGCAAAAGATTCGATGCGCTCGGAATATACATCCTTAAGATAGTTTACTGCGATTTGGACAGAAATGTTATCTTCTAGCATCTCAAAAATCTGGGTCTCCATCAAAGTAGATTTTTTCCCAACTAAGGCTTCGAGATAATCTTTTAACCCATCTTTAGAGTAGTATTCTTTTTTGGTTGGATTTTCCCCTCTCTCATCCTCAAAAACTAGCTTAATTCCTTTATTTAAGTAGCTTAATTGCCGCAATCTTGATTTAATCCTGTCGGCATTAAATTCAAGAACCTCAAAAACTTCTGGGTCTGGCTTAAACTTAATAGATGTTCCAGTCTGGGTTGAGTTATCAATCTTTTTAAGTTTTGTTTCCTTGAGCCCTTTCCGGAACTCCATTCGGTAAACTTTTCCTTTTTGTTTGACGGTTACAACAAGGTGCTCACTTAAGGCGTTGGTACAGCTAATCCCCACCCCATGAAGGCCACCAGAGACCTTATAAACGTTTTCCTTGTCCCCGCCTTGAAACTTCCCACCCGCATGCAATTCCGTTAACACTAGCTCGACTCCAGACACGCCCTCTTCCTTATTCATATCCGTCGGAATTCCACGACCATCATCCTCTACTTCAGCATAACCATCTTTTGTTAACCGAACAGTTATACTATTGCAATGGCCTGCTAATGCTTCGTCGATTGAGTTATCAACTGCTTCCCAAATTAATTGGTGAAGGCCATTAACATTAGTATCCCCAACATACATTCCAGGGGTTTCCCTTACAGGAGCTAACCCCTTTAATTTTCTCAAACTGTTGGCATTATACTGGTTCTTAGACATCTTGTTATCCTGCTCCTTACTTTAGGTATTCTCTAATTATATTACGAATTTCCCGTTGACTGTGGGTTAAGAGTGCTGGAATATATTCCGAAGGGAGAATCTCGACTAGTTCTCTTATTCTATTATACCCACAACTTGTGGATAGATTGAGAATAAGCTTTACTAATTGTTGGTTTGTTAAGTTTTGATTTGGGTGTAGCCCGTCTAGGTATAATTTTTCCTCGAGGCATAAGTCCACTATGGATTCGGGAAGCCTTTGATGGCGGTATAACAGCTCGCCTATAGAATCATTAGAATAATATAGAACAACTTTTTGAAGGATGCTTTCCGGCAATTTTTGAAATTTAATTAGAGAATCTAAATGAAACTTAAAATTTTGCCAGTTTAGGATCTTTTTGAGGTGTTGCTCTTCTAATTTTTGATAGGTAAGGAGCCTTAAAAGTAATGTTGAGGTGTATCGGGAATTTTGTTTTATTCTATCTAAGAATATTACTATTTGTTCGTTGCTGAAAGTATTTTTCCGAAGAATCGTATTCCAAGCCTTCGTGTCCTCAAAAGGAACGCTCTCTAGGTGAAAGGCTAAATCAAAATCAGGCATTAGAGCTATACTCATTCAAGAGAATTGCGTAATCTCTTCTTTTCTTAGTAGAGTTTTGTTTTTCGAATTGGCGAAGATTTCGCAAAATAGATGGATCTGCAACAGCAGGGATCTCTATTAAAAATTTGACTATATGATTCCCTTTCGCCCCACCTCTAACGTCTGGAAACCCAGCACCCTTAAGAAGAAGGGTACTTGTTGGTTGGGTTCCGGCTGAGATCTCTATTTGCTTAATGGTTCTATCTAGCGTTAAAATTTCTTTTTTAGAGCCCTCAATTGCCTCCGAAACAGATAGGGGGACTTCAGAATAAACATCTAAACCCACGCGTTCTAAGAGAGGATTCCCTTTAATCTTTATCTTTATAAAGAGATCCCCTGGAGGCCCTGAATTTAAGCTGTCTCCACCCTTTCCAGCAATCCGAATAACTGCACTATCAAAAACTCCGGGAGGAATGTCAACCTCAATTTCAGTTTCCACTTTTTTAACTTTAGCCCCGGAACAACCAGAACAGAGATCTTCTTTCTTAAATTTATGTCCAACCCCAGAACAAACCCGGCACGGTTGCTGAAGAGTGAAAAATCCCTGAGATTGTATTTGGACCCCTTTTCCCCCGCAATGAGTACAAATTTCTTTTTTTGCGCCGGGCTTTACCCCCGAAGCTTTGCAAGTTGGGCATTTTTGAGGCCGTTTATAAGTTATTGTTTTCTTCGTTCCGGTATATGCCTCAAAAAAATCAATTTCAAGAGACTCTATATTTATATTAGGGCCTCTTGAAACTTGTTTTCTTCCTGAAAAAGGGTTAGACCCACCAAAGATAGATCTGAAAATGTCAAAAGGATCCCCATTGGCAACAGGACCCTGTTTTGTTGTTCCAAACTGGTCGTAGTGTTTTCTTTTTTTCGGGTTCCCTAAAACATCAAACGCCTCAGAAACTTCTTTGAATTTCTGTTCGGCGTTTGGGGCTTTTGATTTGTCCGGGTGATATTTAATTGCGAGCTTTTTATATGCTTCCTTAATTTCTTTTTCGGAAGCGTTTTTAGCTATATTTAATATCTCATAGTAGTTCTTCATTTTAAAACTACGCAAGGAGACCCCTATGTTCACGTGGGGGATGAATTGCGTCCTTTCTTTTTTCTAAGACTATTTGAGAATTCCTAGCTGAAATCCTTTTAAATTTACTAACTTTAGGAATAGGCCTTAATTTTAAATCCTTTCCATCAATGCCCATTAAAATAAAGTAACCTGAGTTGGACTTCCCTTTTATAAAATATTCAGAACCTTTATATTTGACCTTGTCAAATTTTCTAAAGCCAAATAATTTTCCTGTCGGAATCCTTTGTTGGGATCGAACCCCTTTGGTTTGTTGATAATCGCCTTGAGCTACATGTTTCTTATAAAAGACTTTATCAATATTAAAATCTATTTCTCGCCCTTCACATGCTATCACAACAGCATCTATATAATGCTCTTTTGGTAGCCCCAATTTTTGACGGCAAGCTTTTGTGATGTATCCATATGTTATCTCTGCCTCAAAAACCTCCTTCAATAATTGAGTTTTAATCGCATTCATTTGAGAAGCATGCTTTAATTGCTTCTTCTTCCCTCTTTTCTTTAATTTAATTTCCCCAGCATGTAATTTATCATGGCAAGTTTTACATAAGGTAATTAAATTATCTTCATGATCAGTCCCACCTTGGCTTCTAAAAATGATATGATGGACATGTAGCACTTTATCTTTTGATTTACCTTTACAATGCTGACAGGTATAATTATCTCTATCTAAAACATATGCTTTTCGATTCTCAAATCCATAATTGATCCCTTTTTGATATAAATCCTTATTTTTTAAGACTTCTGGATTTTTCAAAGCATGAGGATCAAAAGATGCAGATTCAATAATTATTTTAGATACGGGAAGGATCGATTTAACAAAATTAATCTCTTTTAAATGACTGTTTAATTTACTAACCATTGTCGGGGATAAACGATCTTTTCTTTTTGAGTTTCTTCTATTCTTCCACCTAGCCGGTCTATATCTAGTTTTTCTAGATCTTCTATTTCTTCTATATTTTCTTCTCCGATCCATTTTCTTTTTGATATCATTTCTAATTTCAATCTCTGCGGCATAAATTACTTTGTTGTTAGAGACAACAGCAGAACCAATTTTAGAACTTCCTGGGTCGGTTCCTAAAACACAATCCTGCACATAATTTGTAGTCTTATACAACAATTTAACTGTGAATGGAGTCCTTTTGACACATTTAGCCTTGCCTTGATCCAATAGCAAACGAGCTATTGGAGGTTGGCATGGCATTAAAGGCTTTCCCTCTTCACTAACTACAAATACCATTCTTGTCCGATCTGATCTTATAAGACCTAATTATAAGATAAATGCTCACCCCAAGGGGTGGTAATGCGTAAGGTTCCTTGAAAGAACTTTCCGACTTCATCTCGACAATGTTAAAAAGGCTTGTTATGCTTAAATCACTAGAATCGTTACCCCAAGGTTCTTGTTTAGACCTAAGCGATAGAGCTATGGTCTGATGCGGCAACCATAGGTATCATAACCTTTTTAACGTAGATTAGGTTTTACTCCTTTCTTAGTCTGGTGAACCAAGACCCCTTAAAAACAAGTTTTTTAGTTTTTTAGAAGCCTCCACCTTTAGGCGGGGGTAGTTCACTTTCAGGACATAAGCTCTTTCGAGATAAGGTTAATTTCCGCAAAAGATTCAACCGGATCAAAAATCTCGATTCGGTTTGCTCTAGTTTCTAAAACTTCGACAGGGATAACGGAAGCATTAAAAAACGTAGCATATATTGTTTTTATTTTAATGCTGGGATTTTGGCCAAACTTTACTTTTACTTCAACGCTTAATTGGTTTCTAACTAAACCTTCTGTTTTTAACTTTTCTTCTACAAGGTTTAGGCACTCTTCTAAGTTAACTTCGCTCTTTTCCAAGCTCTCGCGTAAATATTTCTTAAATTTGTTTTGGATTTCTGTTTTAGTCTCTTCGTATTCTTTTTCGAGCTCAGCTTTCTTTTCTTCCTGTTGTTTTACATAATCAAAACCGGAAACATCTTTTTGTTTTTGCCATTGCTCTACTACTTCTTCCGAAGCAGGAACGACTTCTGATTCTGATGAGATTCCTAGAAGTTCAGCTTGTTCCTTATCCAGGATATTTGCTAATTTTGGAAAGATCCGTTTTGCTCTTTCTTTTCCTAAAGATTTTTCAAGCTCTTTCCTTAATTTATTTTCTTCTTCCATTCTTAGTCTCCTTAGTCCCCGAGAAGGTTTTCAATAAAGTTTGCTTCGTCCTTTAATCTCTCCTCCCGCTCATTTTTCTTTCGTTTTGTTTTAAGTCCCTCATAAGCCTTAATCAAAAGTTTAAGCTTATCTTTAGAAACAACTCCTTTAAGATTCGTTCTTTTCAATAGCTCTTCTAATTCTTTTTCTTCCATTGGTAGTTTCCTCATAAAGCAACCTCGCTCTGCTAGTTAGGAATATAATAAATGGGGATGGCTTTCATTTAAACCATTTTGCGTTATTTGAATAAACTCGGCATTCTCTCTCAACTGTTTTAAATTATGAGCTCCCGCATAGGATAACCCAGACTGTAACCCTTCTACAAGATGTTGAATAAGCATAGACACCTCACCCTTAACCGGGACCGTTTTCTCCGCCCCCTCAATGAATTCCCTTTTTCCTTTTGCAGCGGCGGAAGCACTTCCCATATATTTCGACTCAAATTGCCGAGTATATGGATTATAATTAGGCTTCGCAGGGGATTCAATACACCCAGCAAAAAGTCCACCTAAAATGACAGCATCCGCTCCGGCAGCAATACTTTTTACTAAGTCTGCTGGGAATCTGATACCCCCATCTTGTATTAAAGTGACTTCAAACCTATTAGCATCGATTACCTTCCGGCAAAGTTGCAAAGATGTAATGGAGGGAACCCCAAAGCCAGTCATTACCCTGGTAGTGCAAAGCGAACCACCACCTACGCCGACTCGAATCCCATCTACCCCGGCATCACAAAGGTTTCTTACCCCGTCACCATCAGCAACATTTCCGCCGATTAAAGGAAAATGGGGCCACCGTTTTTTAAACTCTTTAATAACTTCCAGATGCCTTATTTGATTACCGTGAGCAATGTCAATCATTGCAAAATCGGCACCCGCTTCTATATTTAACTCCACTCGGGTTTGCCACAGACCGTTAATCCCTAGAGCGAACCCTTTAAGCCCCTTAACTTTTTTTACTTGTTCTACTTGTTCCTTAATGCCACACATTTCATCTTCGCCCTCGCCCGAATGAAATCTATGGATAACCCCCACCCCACCGACATCTGCTAATGCCTGAGCCATTTTATCTTCAGTAACCGTAGTCATAGGGGAAGAAATAATTGGGATCTTCAATTTTAAGTCAGGGGTCTTTGTAAGAAACGTCTCCGTTTCGACCTTAGTTCTGCTCAAAACTTCAGAATATTTTGGCACCAGTAAAACATCATCAAACGATAACGCGTGTTTCATAATTCTTTCCTTAACAGGTAAACATCATATTTTTTACGATTAGGAGCGAAGGGATTTAAACCATTCTTTTACTTTTCTGTTGGAATTTATAAAATCACACAGAAGTCTATCTAATTCGTCTGGTTTTAGCCACGGCTTGTTATCAAGGAGTTTCAAGAATCCTCTAGGGTTAAACAAGCTTGGATCCTTTTCTTCCTCTGCGAGGTAATCAACAAAGGCATATAAAAAAGTCGTTAGGTCTTTATCAAACGCAAAAATTAAAAAATCGTCTGAGAAGTCAAGAAGCCCAATGGAAGTAAGACTTTCTCCCCTTTCTCTATAAAGATCCCTAAGATCCTCAACCGAAAAGCCATTAGAAGTTGGTTTGGGAGGGGTTATAAACGTTAGTTTTGTTTTTGGAATTAAGTATTGTTTTCCATCCTTTTCAGGGTATAGAGCAGCAACAAAAACAGGGTCTTCAAACTCTACAAGCCCGCAATCTTCTTCGGCCACTTTAAGCTCTTCTTCAGTGGCATCCCTGAGATAAAGGGCTCTTTCCCCTGCCTTCAAATCCCGATATTTAGTCATAGTTGAATTATTTTCTGATAATAATAAGTCCTCGGCCAACTCAACAATAATTAAATCCTTTGGTTCTGGGGGTGAATTGGGCAAGGGTTCTCCCTGGATTTCTTCTGCTTCAACCTGAGGTTCTTCCTGAGGTTCTTCCTGAGGTTCTTCCTGAGGTTCTTCCTGAGGTTCTTCCTGCGCCTCTTCTGCCTCAACCGATTCGGCGATTTTAACAGGATCTTCCGCAACAGCTTGATCTAATGAAATGAATCCCTTTTTCTTTTTGGAGGGGTTTCTGGTACTCACATGATAGTTTTTTTGAATTTCCCCCAAAAGGTTAGTATTTAGATCAATCGGTTTTTGATTTACCTTTACTGGTATGTCCTGCTTTAAGGTAGGAGGGTCTTTTTTCTTTGCTTTCTTTATTTCATCAAGCCTTTTTTGAATGTCTGGAGGTCTTTTTGCTGGCATAATATCCTGCCTTTCCCTGGCACTTTTTTGAAGGTCCCTTTCGAGAATCCGAATATCTTTATTATGATTTAGGCTTCTTCTGCGTGGGTTCATTAATCTTTTTCCTCAAGGCGTTCAATTTGAGGATTTCCCGTTTTTATATATTCTTTTGCCCAGTCTCTAACCGGCAATAAATTATGTGTAAGTAGAACTTCTACAGGAACAACTTCAAACGAAACTTCTTGTTTAAGTAAGTTTTTAATACTTTTTTTAAACATCTTAAAACTGCAACAAAAATCTGAGGAGTGTTTGAAAAAACAGTTATTTGTTATATAAATAACATAGTCGTCCACAACAAAAATATACCCTAAATCTTTTTTAGAGCTAGCTCTAAAAAGAGTATACTTATAATCCCTTTCGGATAAGAATTCTTCCATGTCTTTCATTTCAAAGCTTAAAAACTTTCAAAACATTTTCTAATTCGTTCATATATAAGAGATCTAGTAGCATTTTATCCACATCATCATAGGTGTATTCATGAAAAGAATACCCATGACTTCTGAGAAAATTTCTTAATTCTTGAGAAATTTCCTTCGATTCCTCAAAGCTATGAAAACGAACATTATTTTCTATATAATTAATTGGCTTTAATAAGGCAATAAACTGATAATACCCTAACGCTTTGATTGAGCGTTTATATAAAGACCCTAAAGTAAAATCTGTAAACCGTGAGGCTTTAAGCTCCCGCATCGCCCTTAATGCGTAAGTGTACCCAATCCAAATAGGGGAATCGCTTATTACAATATTAGAGGTGCGGGATACTGCCTCTTCCCGTTCTTTTTGTTTTTGATATAACCAAATCTGGTCTTCAAGTTTTGGGATCTGCCCTGTTTTCTGAATAAAAGTTGTTGCGTATTCCACAACATCAGAAGAGTTCCCCTCATAGTTAATATTCAAAAGTAGGGACAACTTTTTAGCAACACTTGTTTTCCCACTACTGGGAGGACCCGCAACCCCAATTCGTCTCTTAAAGTAATTCCAGGTATTTAAAATATTTGTTTTAAGGCCCCGGCTATTAATCTCGTTTAACTTTTCTTGGTATGTTTTAACGTCATCGAATTCCAACTCAAACATCGCAATTTTCATTGGAGAATTAACTAAGTCCAGGGTAAGGTTTTTATCCTTTTTGTTTTGGTACCGGTTTTTAACGATTTTAAGTCTTGTACTTTGTTCTAAGGAATCCTTAAAATTTGAAATGTTGTCAACATCCAACTTAACGAGCGTTTCGATTCTGACCCCTTCTTTTTCCTCTTTGCTTTTTTTAACCGAAACAACTTTTTCAGTATTCTTATCCTTTATAAATCTAAATCGATGGGTTGCAGTTAGGTAATAGTCTTCAATGTCTATTTTTTTCCAGGATGCTTTATTTGCTTCAATATATTTTTTAGCATCTTCAAATGGAACAACAAGGGATACCTCTATTTCCTTCGCCTTCATATCAATCCTCCAAATTTGAGTAGACTATATAATTATACAAGAAAATTGCCCCATTTTTGGGGCACATTCTTAATAAAAATTTGAAAAAATTACTTGGTTTTTCGGAAATAGTCAGGATCGTTATAACACCTATATTGATCCGTTTTCTTTGGCTCGAAAAGATCGCAATTTTGTAATTGGGGCATCATATCAGGAGGATTCACAGCCCATTTCCAAACGATTTTCCAATCGTGTTTTGGGCAGTAAAACCAACCTTTAGAGCCATCTTGTTCCTCTAAAAATTTACAATCGCAACATCTAATTTTCATTTCTTAGTGTCCTTGCTTCATTTGTTGGTCTAATAGTTTTTCGGCGATTTCAGGGTCGTCCGCAATAATTACGTCGGTTGTTAAGAGTAGAATTGCAACTGAAGCAGCATTTTGTAAGGCACACTTAGTTACCTTAAAGGGGTCTATAATCCCCGCTTCTAGAAGGTCTTCATATTTATTTGTCAAAGCATTATAACCATGACTAAATTTATCTTTGAGAAGAATTTCATTTGTAACAACCTCACCATTAATGCCCGCATTCGTTGCAATTTGCATTGCCGGGACTTTTAAGGCTTCTTCAAGAATCCTAATTCCAAAGGCTTCGTATTCCTCGACTTTTAATTCTCCCAAAGCATTGCTTGCGCGGAGTAGAGAAATTCCACCACCGGGCAAGATTCCTTCTTCGATAGCCGCGCGTACCGCATGGAGAGCATCTTCAATTCGATCTTTCTTTTCTTTCATCTCTACTTCTGTTTGGCCCCCAACATAAATTTTAGCAACCCCACCTGTAAGTTTGGCTAGCCTCTCTTGCAACTTTTCTCGGTCAAAGTCACTTGTCGTAACCTCTAATTCTTCGCGAATTAGATTAATTCTTTTCTTAATTTCTTCTTTCTCCCCACCCCCATCAATAATAGTAGTAGAATCTGCCGAGATAGTAATTTTATCACAAGAACCGCAATGCTCAAGGGTAATATCTTCGGGATTCATATTATCCTCAGAGAGGATAGCAGTTCCACCCGTGATCGCAGCAATATCAGCTAAAATATCTTTTCTTCTTTGGCCAAACCCTGGTGCCTTTACAGCTACTGCCTGCAAGGTTCCTTTTCTAATGTTCATAACTAAAGTTTGAATAACAATATCGCTAAAGTCGCTAGCAATTAAAACAACCTTTTTATTGGCAGTTGCTACCCTATTTAAGAAACTTGTCCAAGCATTAATATCATCGATTCTGCCTTCATGAATTAGGATAGCAGGGTCGGACCACTCCATCTTTAATTTATTAAACCCAATAGCAAACCATGGAGTAGTATAACCCTTGTCGAATTGCATTCCTTCGACATAGTCCACGAGGGTATTATCCCCCATACTTTCCTCTAGGGTCACGACACCGTCTTTTCCAACTTTTTCCATAGCGTCGGCGAGGAGGTTTCCAATTTCAGCGTCGTTATTTGAAGCAATTGTTCCAATATGGACAATCTCTTCCCGCTTCTCGATTGTTAGTTTTTCTTCCTCTAGTTTTTTAATTATAGATTTAACCCCCTTCTCGATTCCTCGGCGAATTCCGAGAGGGGAGCTTCCAGCAAGGATAGCTTTTAAACCAGAATTAAAAAGGGCCTCGGCCAAAACAGTAGCAGTAGTTGTTCCGTCCCCAGCGTCTGTGCTTGTTTTCGAAGCAACCAAACGCACCATCTGGGCGCCGACATTTTCAAGATGATCCTTTAGCTCTATAGAATTTGCAACGCTGACGCCATCTTTCGTCACCACGGGCTCTCCAAAAGATTGGGCAACGATAACATTCCTCCCGCTTGGGCCAAGAGTTGCTTTTACCGCATTAGCAAGGATTGATAAGCCAGATTGGAGTTTTTCACGAGCTTCGTCGTTGAAAAGGATATCCTTAAACATTAGTTACATCTCCTTTTGATTTTATGTATATCTTATTTGAATTTAAATATCTAATTATATAATACAAATCCGTTCTAAAAACTACCTCCTTAATTTCAGGTTAACGTGTACTGGGAAACGTTATAATCAATTTTAACCCTAAATTAAATCGTCCAGAGTTAGCCCGTTTGGAGCTTCCTGCTGTAATTTATACTTTTCATAGAGCTCCGGAAATATATTTTTCTCTTGGTATAGCCGACATTCATCAACTAAATCGCAATTTTTTTCACATTCTTCTTCGTTTGGTTTCCAGAAACCAAAGCAATTAGGTTTTTCTTTCATAATATGACCCAAAAAAATATGTTTGTAATTTTTTAATCAGTTGAGTTGCCAAGCTTCCTAAATCGTCTAGATCATTAATGATTACGGAGTCCGGAAAAATATTTTTTACCCAGGTTTGTTTTAAGCCAATACCACAAACCTCGACGCCTGCCTTGTTTAATAGTTTACAATCTTTTGAAACTAACTTAACAAATAAATCTCCGTGCTTAAATGCAAGCCGAGAATATGGAACTCCATCGGTAATAACAAAAAGGATCCTTCGTGTTATTTTTTGCCTGTTATATTTCCAAAGTCTTTTTCCCGCGTATTCTATCCCCTCAACTAAGGGGGTGTAATCGACCGTATCATAACTCCCTAACCGATATTTTGCTTTATTAAAAGGCTCATTAAAAGATTTATAGATTCGAAAATATAAATTATCAACTCTGGTATAAAAGTTAGCAAGGTCTTCCAACTTCTTTCCAGTTTCCTTTTCTGCTAATTTTATATGTTCTCCCCTAGTTGTAAAGCTAATTATTTCTGTGGGAATATTTATTTGAGAAAGAGGCTCCGTTAAAGCAGTAAGAATAACCTGACCCACTTCTTTTACCATAGACCCACTCGCATCTACCAAAATGGTAACTGCCGTTTTTAATTTTAAGCCTTCTCTCCTTTTCTTATAAATATTCTTAGGCTTGCTGGCGATAATCCGGGGAAGCTTCTGCAAATCTAGTCTGCCCTTTAACTCGTTTCTGCTCCAGTGTGAGGCCGTTTTTGCGCGAAGAACCCCTAAAAGCCTTTTTCGCAAATAGTCTATGGCAGTTCTGGCTTTGTCTTCGATTTCAGTATATATATTGCGATCTTTTTCAGAAAAACTTTTTACTTTTTCATAAACATCATATTTAGTTGAGAACGGACGTAAAGTTGTAAGGGGAGATTGGCTTTCTAATAATTCTGCGTAACCAGAAGTGGCTTTTCCCTTATCTAAGAAATCCTCAATATTATCTATGTCTATAGGCTCACAAATAGATTCCTTGAAGCCTGGATCTAGGCTATCTAAAAGATCTTCCAATTCCCCGGGTTCTTCTCCGTCCTCCGAATCATTAGATCCTTGTTCTTGTTTTTGTTCTCCTTCTTCTCCATCAGCATTTTCCGGATCTCCCTGGGAATCCTCTTCTTGTTGTTTTGCTGTGTCAATAAGATCCTTTAATTTTTCATAAGTATCTTCCGCTAACCTAAAGTTATCCGCTGTATTCTTAACATTTTTTGCAGAGTCTATTTCAGGGGATAATAATGAATCTACAATTTGATTTGCTCCAGACCCAAATATTTGACAATCTAAGTCTAAATCTACCCCATGCTCTGCATATAGCTTAAAATATAAAGTAAATAGGATTCTATCCCAACTGGATAATTCTTTTTCTAGTAACAAGGTTTTGGAATACGAGTTTTGTGCCTTGATGTTGGGGGCACATCCCGGGAACTCCTTAATAGTTTTTGAATCTACAAAAGGGTCCTCGTAAATATTTTGAATAAAGGGGATAAGCTTTGCTTTTGTAGTCTCCTCCTGGCCTTTGGTTTTGTGTTTATCGTATTCCTTAAGCTCTTGGCGGAGGGTAGGCCAATCAGTATAGCGACAATGCCCTACCTCGTGGGCAAGAAAACCCCTAAAAACCTTAGAGGTCTCTTCCGTTATTTCTTGGGGCAAGGAAGGTAACCAAATGATTTTTCCATCTGTTTTGGCTTCTGTCCCTTGAAAAATAATATTTAGATCGAATTTCTCAGCAAGTAATTCTGCTTCGACGTGGAGTGCTGATTGAAACGGGGAAGTAAACATTAGACCGAAAATTGATTAGCATATTTTTGAACCCACTCGTCGGCCTCAGTTAAGGTCTGAACATTTATGGGCTTGTCCTTAAACTCAACGCTTAAAACATTAATTATCTTCTGGGCGATAATATTACCCTCAACGGTCCCATAAAAAGTGAAATTAAAAGGATTTAATATAAACCCGACTAATTCCCCTTTCTTTATCCAACCCACCCTTAAATTCCGATATAGTTGGACCTGGAACATTTCATCTTCATATTTAGGTTCACTCATTATTCTTTTAATTTCTTTTCTGGTCCTGAATCTTCAAATTTGCGCATACATGTTTTATTACAAAAACCAGAAAGATTCCCCTTTTTTAATTCTTTGTGGCATCGTCTACAAAAGTTTTGGGCCAATAGTTTAGGCATAAGGTTCTTCGGCTGGCGTTGTTCTTCAAAAGCACTAAACTCCTCCATGATATTCATGATATCTGCTTGATATTCCCACCCTCTGGTATTCGCCTTAGGTTTAGAATCCGCAGGAGTTGCGCTTTTAGTCTTCTTTCCCGAGGGGCTTAATTCGTACGCACCCGTAACAAACCTATTTTTAGGTTTGGAATCATCTGATGACTGTTTCTCCGGAGTCTGGCTACTAGACATAATATCTCCTTCACTTCTTTTTATATTATTATATACAGTTAAGTTTAGAGTTTCTTGCAGACTACGGTGAAGCCGTTTCCAACTTTTGAATCAGAATCTTCAACTTCTGTAATTTCCCAGTTTACCACTTTGTTTCGAATCATCCAATTTATAACATTAATAAGGTCCTGCGTAATCCAGAAACTAAAATGTTTTGAGTGGTCGTCGTTAGGAAGTTTGTCGTACCACCGCTGGACAACTTCTACCAGGGTAGTTCTAGGTTTATCGATATCAAAAGTTCGCATCTTATGGGGGACAATCATAAAAACATGCCCACCAGGCTTTACGACCCTGTCCCACTCAACCATAGTTTTGATCGGATTTTGGAAATGTTCTAAGACATGAGAGTTAATAACAAAGTCTTGAGAATTATCGTCGACGGGGATATCATCCCCACTAGCTTTTATATCAACAGGAAGATAAGTGCCACATTGTTTAATTTGGCTTTCTTTATAAAATTCCCAGCTTGAATCCCCCAGATCAACGTTCTTCGCATTAATTCCAGGAAATGTATTATGGGCGGCTCCTCCAATTTCTAACCCTTCTCCCTTACAATATTTTTTAGCTAATTCCATGTTATTTTTTCTTTGCTTTTTTATCTGCAGCTTCCATTTGTTTTACGACTTTTCGTGCCCAAGCATATCCGGCATTACCACCCCAAAGTTGCCAACTAATCCAGCTTTTACTATATGGTTTAGTTTTCTTATGGTTCTTTTTATAGGTAGAGTGGCGGTCAAAGAAAGATTTCATTCTTTTAACAGTCGATGGGCTCATATTAGTTCTATTTTTTAGATTAACTGCCCGAGTAACCCCCGAACCGATCCCTTTTTTACTAGCTTGTTGCGGAGAAAGCCCACCCTTACCTCCCATTTCCTTACGCATTTCTAATCCTCTTTCAGCAGCTTTTGCGGCTCCCTCGGGAGGTTTAAAATCAATATGGTCATATTTTTTTGGAGCGGCTGTTTTAATAAAGGATTCCTCCAAATCGAATGCCCAACGACTTAGTTGAAAACTTAGCTTTTTCTTTTTCATAATTAAAACCTTTGATTTATTAATTTAGACTTATTAATTAATCAAAGAATAACAGATAATTACCAAAAAACAAGGATGAAAGTTTAACTAACAAAGAAAAACCCCAGATCAATGGATATGGGGCAAATCTTAAGAATATAAGTGTCTATATATCGAAACTTGTACCACAACCACAATTTCTACTTGCATTTGGATTGTCGAACGTAAATTGACTATTCATTAAATCCGATTTATAATCTATTTCCAACCCGTTAATGAAAAGATAGCTTTTTGGATCAGTCACAACTTCGAATTTTGTTCCATCGGAAGCTATAAAATCAAAACTTCTATCCGATTCTTCTTTTTTATCCGAAATATCGATTTGATAATTTAGCCCAGCACAACCCCCTGACTTAACACCAACTCTTACATATCTATCATCGATTTTTTCTTTTTGCATAACTCCAGCTAACTGATCTATAGCTTTTTGGGTTAATTTTATCATTATATTTTCCTTCAGAAAGAAAAAAGGGCCTACCGAAGTAGGCCCCAGAAATACTTTGAATTTACTCCGGACCATCCCTTTTTTCCCGCCCACTATCAATCGGGATATTTTTAATGGGTTTTTCAATTTCCTTTATATAAGGGAGCCTAATTGATAAAATACCATCTTCCATATTCGCAGAGATAGTTTCTATATCAATACTTTTCGGCAGAGCAACCGAGCGAGAAAAGTTTCTAGTAGCAATGCTTTTCATGCAGCATTCTCTTTTATTATTTTTCTCTTCTTTTTTAGAGTTCTTTCCATTAATAGTTAAGCGGTTATCCTCTAGTTTAATTTCGATGTCTTCTTGTTTGAACCCAGGGACGGCAGCTTCTAAATAAAGAGCTGTTTCGTCTTGGTAAACATTCATCTTTGGATAATCCCGCCCGGGTTCGAAGAAAATTCTAGTAACGGGTGCATCCCTAAAAAATAATTTCCGCATATCATCCATTAACGTTTCCATATCACGGAAACCCTGAGAAATAGGATTATCATCAAAATCAAAAAACGGGAAAATACTAGAACTAAACAGATTGGGTTTCGAGAGATTATTTTTCTTTGCCATTATTCACTCCTCTTCTGTAAAAATGTCCTGGGCGACTTTATCTACCTCAGGAACGACCTACGAAAAATTCGAGTGTATTTATATATACGGAAAAAAATAAATTTTTATTGCAAAAAAATTCTTTTTTATAGAGTTAATTCGTTTGAGTCTAGATCTGTCCAATCGTCGTTGTTTCTATTTTGTAGGGGCTTTCTAAGCCCGCCATCTCCCCAATCCTCCTCCCAAACATCCTCTTTTTCTAAGGCTTTCCCGGGGGAACGGAAATCTAAAGTTTCTTCTTGAGCCTCCCCCGCAGCTATAAAATCTAAGTCTTCTAGAAGGTCCCCTCTGCGGACAATGTCTGTGTCACCAATATTAAACATTTCATATAGCCGTTTATAACGATTTTTATTTCCCGCGCTTTCAAAACAAAGTAAAGCATACCCTTTTGCTTCCCTAAAAGAATTTTTTGCTTTAACAGAGACGTTTTCTAAAAACCTCTCTGCAATAGTTTCGAAAGCCCTTCCCAACATTTCCCAGTCGAAGGCTCCATTAATATCTTGTTTTCCACTTAAATATTCTTTAATTATTTTCCCGAGAAAATCTAGAGCTGAAAAATAAAATTGATCAGAATTTGATTTTAAAAGATTCCGGGCATTTTTTAAAACCTTTTGAAGTCTTTCGCTTTCTACTTTTCTTACAAATTTTTCGAAAACGCGATCATCGCCCGAATTATATGTTTCTCGGTATTCAAAAGAATTGAAATATTCGCTGTTGAAGGCATCTTTCCTAAGCATCTTAATACCTTTTTTTAAGGGGTTTCGGAAAACGTCTTTAAAAAAGAAAGATATATAGAATACTACGGAGCGAACCCTTACTTCTTTTTCTTTTTCTTCTTTTTCTTGCCACGTTTAGAAGATTTGAACTCTATTTTTTCTCCCTCTTCATTAAAAAACCCAGATTTGCATTTAGGGAAATTTTCACATCCTAACATAACTGGGTCTTCTTTTCTTATTACAAGAGCCCCACTGCAATCAGGACATTTATACTTTGATTTTTTAGGGACCTTCTTTTGCACTTGAACCGGTTCTCCGTTTTCACCAATTTTGGCTGTAAACTGGCATCCTTTGTTTTTACCTTTCCACTCAGAGCAAGTGTAAAACTCCCCATAGCGACCGATCTTTTTAATTAATTTCCCTTGTCCGCAATCGGGGCAATCAATATCAGTCGTATTCTGTTTTGCCGTAGCTACTTTTGTATCTGAAATAAATTGTCGAAGTTCTTTCCAAAAATCTTCTAAGATTTTTATGCCTTCTATTTCCCCATTAGCAACCTTATCTAGCTTTTCCTCTAAGGCAGCAGTGTAGTTGTACTCAATAAAGTTTTTCTTAAAGTTTTCGGATAAAAAGTCGATTAGGCTAAACCCAACTTCGGTTGGCCTTAAAACTCCACCTTTTTCTTTAACTGCGTAATTCCGATCTTCTGATGTAATTAAAGTTACGGTCGAAGCGTACGTACTTGGACGGCCAATTCCTAAATCTTTTAGCTGCTTGGTTAAAGTTGCCTCTTTGTAAGCGGGAGGTGGTTGTGTCTGATGTTCTATAGACTTAACTTCCAAGGCTTCTAACTCTTCTCCAGCTAAGATCGTTGGGAGTTTATTCTCGCTGGTGGATGAATATTTCGACCACACCTTCAAAAAGCCGTCGAAGGTAATAATATTTCCATTAGCTGCGAAAGGGTGCTTATTCGCTTTAATTTTAATCGTAGTTGCCTCGAACTCCGCATCTGCCATTTGACATGCCGTAAACCGTGCGTTAATTAAGTCATACAACTTTTTTTGGTCCGGGTCCATAATACTAACTTTTCCTAAAGCAGTTGGCCGGATACATTCGTGTGCGCCTTGCTCCTTACTAGCCGATGATTTTTGTTTGTAATAATTAGGTTTAGAAGGAAGGTATTTTTTGTCGTAATTAGAACCAACGTGATCTCTAACCATAGTCATTGCATCTTTTGCTATAGCAAAAGAATCAGTTCTAATATATGTAATCAGCCCTTGTTGGTAAAGGACCTGTGCAAGTGCAGATATTTTCTTTGCTGACCAATTTAAAGCGGACCCCGCAGTTTGTTGAAGAGTTCCCGTATCTAGGGGAGGCAAAGGATGCCGTTTTCTTGCTTTTTGCTCTACCGCATCTACAATAAACTTCTCTCCCTCTATGTCTTTAAGGATTTTTTTAACCTTATCAAAATCCTTCATTCGACCTTTAGAAACGTAAGAAGCGGTAAAGACTTCACCGCTTTTAGCTTTCAGTTTAGCATCAATTGTCCAATACTTTTCGGGAACAAAAGAATCTATTTCTCTTTGTCGGTCAACAATTATTCGCAATGTTGGGCTTTGGACCCTTCCAGCACTCTTTGCCTCTTTAACATTTTTCCAGACTAGGGGGCTTACTTTATAACCAACCACCCGGTCTAAGATTTGTCTTGCCTTTGCCGCATCAATTAATTCATAATCTAAAGCCGTTGGATTTTGTAGTGCCTTCTGTATTGCAGATTTTGTAATCTCAGTAAAAATAATCCTCTTAAAATTCGTGTTGACTGATTTAAGTTGTTCGTAAAGATGCCACCCGATTGCTTCCCCTTCGCGGTCATAGTCTGTTGCGATATAAATAATATTTGCGCTTTTTGCCGCTTTCTTTAGGTCATCTAAAACTTTTTTCTTTTCTTTTATAACCTTATATTTTGCTTTAAATGTTTTTAAGTCAACATCTGAGAGTTCCATGAAATGCCCAACTGAGGCTTTTACGTTATAACCAGACCCGGCGTAATTTTTGATTTTGTTAATCTTTGCCGGGGACTCTACTATGATCAAGTCCTTTTTCTTCGTTGCCATCTAATTCCTCTTCTTTAATTCCCAAAAGTTTTTTAATGTCGTCGCTAGGTAGTTCTTTTTTATAGGGCCTTGAGGGAGCATTCTCTAAAGAGTCGAGAAGTTTGTTATAAAATTGTGTTTGGTCAATTAATTTACCCTCTATAACAGCAAACGCGACCCCTGTAGTTGAAATAGCAAAAAGAGTCTCTTGTTTTGTAACAATATTGGGATGAGTTTTCAAAGTATAGGATAGCTTTTCAAACCTTTCAATTTTATCCCGTTTTATATTATAAATCTCTAATTCGTCAAAATTAGAATTCATCTTCTGCCCCTGTATTCCATATAATCCCTAAATCGTTTTCGGCTACAACATCTTGCGCTAACCCATCCTCCGATACCGAAATTTCTTTTGCATTTTTACAAAAATCAGAAGCACTTTCTAAATGTTTTTCTGTGACTCTCTTCTCTAAAAGAGCATTAATTAAATCTTCCTCACTTGTTAGTTTTCCTTTAAACTCGTTACAAACTTTATCAACAACACCTAAAACCTCTGCTTGAAGAGCCTGGCTATTGATAAGAGGAACAATATCTAAACTTTCTGACAAGTCTAAGGCTCCACGGGATATATTTTTATTATCTACCTTTTTCGCCCTTCCGTGATAACTTATCTCTATGGCATCTAACAACCGCAGAAACCTTTCTGGGAGTTTGTTTAACAAGTCCTTAGAGGAATTTATTGTTGTAATTAAAGCAGGGTCGGGCGAACAAAGGATAACGGCAGAAGGGATCTCTTTTCCAGATTTCATAATTCCTGTTTCAGGGTCTTCTTCTAATTCAGTTGTTAAAGCATCTGTGAAGAAATCCCATACATCCCCAATATTTTCTCCTGTGAGTTTTTTATACTTGAAATTCGGGACTTGCTCCGATTCTTCGTATAAATCATCTGGGATAGATTTTGGAGAATTGCTTGTATCTAACCACCGTTTTCTTTTATCACTGTAATGTTGAACGATATGAGAAGCACCATCAACAAAGATAGTTCTCCAATTCGGGTCATCATCGTAGGTAAAATATTTGGCTTCGGCATCTACTTTTTCCAGCATATATAGATTACCATCCACATCATACCCGCTCACTGATCTGTATTTCTCTAAACCAACTATTTGGTCTACTGCTTGAGCCCCGAAGATTAAAGTTTGGACAGAAAACCCATTAACTAACCACTCAGGCCACGTATATTCAGCACCAACTATAATTGGGATTTTTTGTTCCCACCCATCCTTTTTCATCCGCTCCATGTCTGATAAAAATTCAAAAGTTTTATAGAACGCCTCTATCCCTTCTCTAGAAATTTTATCTGTGATAACTAATGCCCCAAGGTCCCTTTCTAAAGCAATATGGTATAATCGAAGGATTGAATCCTTTCCAGTCCCCATATTAGAATAACAATGTAAATCTACTTTACAACTGTCTTCTTTTGATTGTTTGTTAGTAGGCTGCTTGTTTACAGTTTTCTGGCTAGTCGTCTTCTTTTTCGTTTTTTTCTTGGCCATCTTCATCCACCTCTTGAAAAGCTCGTTCTAAAATTTGGTAAACTTTATCTTTTAATCTATTTAATCTTAGATAGGCCTCTGCTGGGGAAATTTCACTTCTGTGAAATTGCCTTCGCACGATATCGTAGACATAAAAAAGCTTGCAATAAATTTCAAAATTAAAATAGGCTTTCTGTTTAATTAAATTAGATTCAAAATATACAAGTTGCTCTCTAAACTTCTCTTCGGAGAAATTAGATTCTCTGAGTTCTATCTGCTGCTCAAGGCCATCTGAAAAAGAATATAGGGATTCATCTATTGCCTTGAAATTAAATGTTGCTTCAAGCCACTCTATTGCTTCACTAAATCTCCAGCCACGTTTTTCTTTTACAAAATCGACAACGTTTAATGGTTTCTCAGTACAAACATGGCAATAAAACATATTTGTGTCAGGATAAATTGTTGCCGACGGCCTTAAATCCCCACGATACCCATGCCAAGGGCAAGATACATTCTCTTGTTTTCCACCACCATAGCGAGTCGATTGACCTGACATAATTTCATAGACTCGGTGTATCGGCGCATTTTGCGAACAGGTATCAACTATTATATTAAAATACTCAGATTTATCTATAAGCTTTTTCATTAATCGTCGTCTTCAACCAAGTTCTCTAATTTTCTACTTTCTCCAACGATCCTAAGATTAAAGGGGTCGAAGAGAGGGTTATCCCTGTTCTTAAGATTTCCGATCTTTAGCTCTTTAGATTTTTGTAGCTCAGGGTCTAGGTAGGTGTAAACAATCACATCGGCACTCTTTTCCGCTTCATTTGCAAAACTTAAACAATCTGATTTGTATTCACCATCGCTTTTCTCTGCTTCTCTGTACCCCTGTCTGTTTGTTTGGAAAGGAGTTACGACCGGGAGGCCAATGCCACCATCAAATTTTAAGGCTAATTGCTTAAGATCCACCATAATTTCGTTTAGGGTTTCCATCGTGTTATTGTACCGCTTAACCGACTTTACGAGCCTAGCCTCATCTACAAAAAGAAGGTCAACCCCAGATTGCTTATGCTCCTGCTCAACTTTTGCTTTAATATCTGGAACAGTTAAATCCATCGCGGGCTTCTCAATAATAAGATTGCCATATCTTTCATTGGTTTCTAAATCATTTAATACGATTTGAAGAAACTTTTCTTCATCTTGAGAAAGCATCCCGTCCCTTAAATTATTATAATTAATCTTTCTATAGTATTCTCTATATTTGGGGTGGGTCTTAAATAAGGGATGCTCCGCGTGGATACAATAAAGAATTCTTTGAACCTGCTCTCGGCTCATCTCTAATGTTATATAGTAAACATTATAACCAAAAAGAAAAGCTGTGTTATAAGCATAATTTAAGCTTAATGTTGTTTTCATATTACCAGCAAAGCCAGCAATTAACATAAGCTCACCTTTGCGTAGCCCTTTATTTGTCCTATCAATTTTTTCTAGTCCTAAGAGCCTTCCCATTCCACTTGAAGGGTCGTTCTTTACGGCTTGATAATGCTCTAGAAACTCGTTTTTAGCCTCTTGTGATCTAATATTAACCTTTAATTTTTGTCCGAGAGGATCGGATAAATATTTATCGCAATTTTGAATGATATGGCGAGCAGCAGCAACATGGCCTTTTAGTAGGCTTTTATCTATTTTCTTACCAGACCCTGTTATTTGCGCTGCATCCTTTATTAATTGAATAAAGTCTCTTTGAAGCTGATTTTGAACAAGTTCTTTTAAAAGACGGATAAACTGGGATCTAATATATGCTTTAGCCTGTTTAACTTCCTTCAACTTATCTAAGATTTTAGGCTCGTTTTCCTTAGAAAAATAGTCTTCTAAGGTATCTACTGTTGGTAACTCGCCTAAACCTTGCTCGTCGTAATAAAACTCCTTAATAAAGTCGAAAACTTGAGCTTCCGGCCCAGTCCCAAAGTCATAGCCCGAAGAATGGAGGTGGAGGAAGTTCTGTCTTAGATTATCTTGAGTAGTACTTTTATCCTGGAAATCTATAATAGATTTTAACAACCTTAGCATAATTTAACCTCATGATCCTAGAATTCTATCATTAATATTACGAAGTTTTCCGGCAGAACCTTGATCAGGTTTTTGAGGGGAATTGGAAGAAGCTTTAGTTTGCTTTTTATCTGCCCCCAAGGAGACCTTAATAAATTTATTCGTGAACATAGTATCTAACTCGGAAGAGTATTCGTGGATATTCTGGCCAGAATGGAAATCTCTGTAAGTTTGAACCCACGTAAATTTCCCAGTAACAGTTCGCTCGTTTAGAAGTTCGAAGATTTTCCCAGGTAATGCCTGATTTGGGTAGCCTAGATTTCCTAATTTAAGAATTACAAAAGGACAACTAACGAGCTCCTTTTGTTTTTCAACATCGTCGCTGAACCAAAGATCTATAAGATTGTTATCGAGCACAATTTGATAACGAATTCTCTTAGAGTTGAGCAAGCAATACTTTAGGTGGGAATTAAAAACTTCATTTGTCCCTGTTATAAAAATATTTTTGCCAAGGTAATCAATAAGCTTAGAGGATTTAAGATCCTTCGCGCCCGCCACTATTCCTAAATAGGCATCCTGTTCGTTTTTAATAAGGCAATCACATCTTTTACAAACTGTAATTTCTACATCCTTATAAAGGTCAGGCCGTTTTTCTAGTTTATGGACGTAACCCGTTCCCTTGCATTTTTTGCAATTAGGGTCACCATTAACAAAGTTATAATTAGTTGATTTCATTAGCTTTTCCACCAATTACGTTCATTCTGTAAAAGCTCTAGCATTGACTTATTATTACCATTTAAGTCATCTAGAATAGCTTTCAAAATTATATTATAGGCAGCAGGGATTTTCTCGTCCCCTTTTTCCCACCTCTTATATTGGCCGAAGCGACAGCCGATTAGCACACACATCTCATCGCTTGTTTTTTGAAGCTTGTTCCGAATTTCAATTAAATCCTCTTTATATAAATATTTCTTATAGCCGATAAGAGGGGCTAATTTTGTTTTAACTTGTTTTGTTCTTGCCAGCTCGTATTTTTTAGAATAATACTTATGCCCACATTCGGGGCATATGTAAACAGGGAGATCCTCTAACATTAGGGTTACCTTTATCGTTTTGTCGTAAACGTATTTCCCTGTTTCTTTTTCTTCGGCCATTTCTTGATAACCACAGTTTTTACATTTGATTGGCTTATCTGTCATTTTTATTCCTATCTAAATTACTTTGGAGGTTAGTCCCGGTTTGTTTCAACTGCTTAAATATTTTCTCTGACTCTTTTGCAACCCTTAAAACCATTTCATAAGGTTTTAAGTAAACTTCCTTCAATTCCTCAAAAACTTTTGAAGCTTTTTTTTCACACTTGTCATGCCTTGGGCACTTAGTACAAAAATTTTGTTGATTCTTTAGCTTATCGTCGACAGAAGCTAAAGGACAGTAATGAGTAGCAATTACATGGACGGTCCCTTCCATTTTTAATCGTCATCCTCATCATCTGTGTCGTCATCCCCAAAAATTTCCTCTTCTATATTGTAATCCTCCAATGAAAGATTTTGCTCTCCACCAATAACAGTCTTTAAAATTTGACAATTATGCCGACAAGGCCCATTATAATAAGAACAAATGACATCATAAGAGCCATCAGCTTTTATAATAATTATAGCATTCCCTTCATTTTCAAATTCTGTGTGTGGCAATGTTGGGGCAAAACCGCACCCAGTAGTAATTACTTCGAAAATAGAATTATCAATAGATTTTCCAAGCAACGACTCTAGGCGCATAACATGCTCTTCAAGCTCATTTATTTGTTCTTTATAATCTTTTTCTTTTTTAGAAAAGCTGGGTTTCGCTTTCGACTTCTTTTTTTTCTTATTTGGATCTTCCATTAGGATTTAATCTCGCTAATAAATCTTTCATAAAAAGCGGTGCGAAGGATCGATAGGTGTTTAATAAACTCTTGTAAACTTATATTGAATCCCTTCTTTAGTTTTACAATTTCTAAGTAAAAGTCTTTATAAAATGTTGTTTCATCAGTTTGATAATCCTCTTTTATTGTGAATAGGGATGTGATTCTACTGGCATGAACCAATAAATCTTGATAAAACGGGTCTCCTGGAATTGAAACGTCGTTATAAGTTTGTGTCGTTTTTAGACGAAGGTTTTCAAAGAGATTCTTCGCAATCTTAGGATTTGTTCTAGATTGTGATAGAAATTTCTGAATTAACTCGTTTAGTTTAACCCTCTGTTTTTCCGATAATCTTCCCAAGTTCATATAATTAACCCTCCAAAAGCCTTTTAAAATAATTTTTAAGAGTATCCATATAGGCTTGGAATACTTCAAAACTTAGATCCAAACCTCGAGTATTAGTTAAAACCTCTTGGAAAAGTTTCCAAAAATAAGCCCTTTCTTCGACTAATTTAGAGTGGTCTAGCAGCTCTTCAATAGAAACAGCCTGGAAGATATTTTCGAAAAATCGGTCCTCTCTAGGAGCAAGGGTATAGTTTGATTGGGCAATATGCCAACGCAATTTATCATATAATTCGTCCAAATCTTCAGCTTCTAGGTTATTTAAGAAATCCCTAAATTTTTCCCCTAACATAATTTATTCCTTTTCTTTATAATTTATTCCTTTTCTTTGTTTTTAAGCCCTTCTGCTAAATCCTCGGCCCATTCAAAAATAGTTTTCCCTGGCCTGTAATTACCTGATGTCCCAACCCAAACAAATCCACAATTCTTGCAAAATTGCGCTAGACTATCTGGAATCGGGATAAATTCATTATGTTTGCATTTAGGGCATTCTGGGGTTGGCATATTATTTCTTCCATTTTTGGGCATCATTCTTTAATTCATTATACAAGATATCAATCATATCCCCTTCGAATCTAAATTCAAATGCTTCTCCGAATAGAATATCGTTTAAGCCTTTCTTACCTCTTACAATCTTAACCATTTTTTCATCAATGCTTGTATACCTATATTTAGGGGGCAAAACAGACATCATATGAGTAACCAAAATCTTTTCATGCTTGCTATCAAGCCTTCTACCCCGGCCCAAAAGTTGAATAAAATCCCCATACGAGATTGGAATATCCAGCAAAATCATAATTCGGGCACTCTGGAGATTAACTGCTTCTACCCCAGCTTTATTCACGATGATAACATTTGGATCTAATTTTTCTTCAACACACTTTTGAATATGCTTAGGGACCTTTTTCCATTTCTTCTTTGCTTTTAACTCGTCTGCGTAATCGTTCGCAGCCTTCCAATTTCCAAGGAAGAGTAATTTATTTAATTCTCTTTGCTCGTCGTTTTCTTTTCCAGTAATTCTAAGAGGGTAAATCTTCCGAATATCATCCTTCTTAGCATTTCTTTTAAGTATCTTCTCTTCTAGAATATCAATCCAGGACCTAAATCTCGTATATACGATGATTTTTTCCCCAACGAATTCTTCTTCGATAAGGCGCAAGAATTCTTCTTCTTTTGTAGACTTCCCATCAATCTCGAGTAGTTCCGGGTTACTTACAAGTTCTTGCAAATAAGTAATTTGAGTTAGCTTGGTAACTTCCTTTTCTTCCCCAGCGTCGTTTTTTAATAAACCGGCAAGGATTTCTCGATACTTATCTAGTTGGCCCGCATTCATTTCAACCCGAATATCCTTAAAGGTTAATTCGGGTAGCTGTTCCCCAATATTTTCGACTTTTCTTCCAAGGTAATACGGATCTATAATCTTTCTAAATTCATCGAGGTTTTTATATCCTGTTATAACTGGAAGCTTGAATCTCTTCCCCGGAATTCGAACCAGTTTAGTTTTACAATAACGTTTCATAAAAGTGGATGGGCCGGGGAATAAATCTGGTTTAATCGCTTTATAAATATTAAAGACTTCTTCAAGACAATTCTTAATTGGGGTTGCTGTTAATGCATAACATGTTTTTGCCTCGGCTGAAACCTCTTTAACAACATTCCAAGTCTTAGACCCTCTTGTCTTAAATGCTGCTGCTTCGTCAAAAACAATAACGAAATCGTTTGATCTAAGTAAATCCTCTGGGTCGTCGCGAAGGGAGGCTAAAACCTCTTCCCAGTCGTTCATCAAGAGATGATAATTCATAACCATGACATTATAATTCTCATCTGCGAATTTTTTATATAATTCTTTCCTCTTTTTAGGGCCGCCCTTGCTGGTTACTTTTAAGGCAGTGATTCCCTTTGTAAACTTCCCGAATTCTTTAACCCATTGTTCTAAAGCACTTTTTGGGGCAACAACTAAACATTTGAGATTAGGGTCTTTTTCTAGAAGGTAGGTATATGCCGCGATAGTTTGGAGAGTTTTTCCGATACCCGTAGCATCCCCAAGCAACATTTTACGCATTAACAATAAATGCATAATCCCTTGGACCTGGTAGTATCTAATATTTAAGTCCTCTTCAGCACCAAAAATATCGACAATCTTATTTTTCAGGAACTTGCTCGGTTTTAAGGATAGGCTTTTGTCGGATCGGATCTTTTTAAGCTTATCGTAAACCTTAGGCTTGATAAATAGGTAGGGATTAATGGCGGCCTTACAAGCTTTACATTTATAAGGTTTTTTAAGTTCTAAAGATTCTCCACAATCCGGGCATGTAACTTTCATAGTTCACCTTAGTTTTTCTATATTACTCTTTTATTCTGGGGACAGCTTAATATATTCGTGCGGAGAGAATCTAATAGAGGAAAGATCTCCGTAGAAAAGAGGGGAGGAAGCCTGAGAAGTAGCGTTAACAGACCCGTATTTCCTTGAAAACCGGGGGGTCTCTAAGTCGTCCCAAGCATACGCAAATAATTTAAAGGTTGTAAAATTTGTTAAACAGTATGATTCAAAATTTTCCCGTAAATAAATTTTAGCTATATTACTATAGGGGGATCTTTCAGTGAGCAACAAATAAGGATCTAATTCTTGAAAAATATAGTACTGCCGAAGATCCCAATGGTTGTGCCACAATTTCCAATCAACCTTGGATTTAATAACACACATTTTAGGCTTTTCTACGTCTATTATATGGGAAGCTTCTACTAAGGTTCTTCCGTCGTTAAAAAGGTAGTAGACCAGTAAAAGCGTATCTTCTATCGTTGGGTCCCGATACGCATAAATTGGATTAGCATATACACCGATTAGTTTTTGGGTTTGCATTACGATTTTAGTTTTTGCATAATCCGTTTTAATTCTTGCATTTTTTTATACGCAAGCTTTTTCAGCGCATCCTTATTTTTCCGCTTTTCCAATGCTGTTTTAATTCTTTCCTGCCACTTTATAGCCCACTTTTTAGTCTCAGTAAACTGATTTTTGCCGAGGCTATTTCTAATTGTAGAAACTTTCTTTAATGCCTGTTGCAGTTCCTTAGAAGAAGCATGCTTCAACCACTTTGGGTCTTGTGGAATAACATCACTAGCAGAAACTTCAATAAAGTCTGCCTGCTGTTTATTAATGTTTTGTAACATTGGGGAGCCGACATATGTTCTTTCAGCTGCACTTTTAGCAATCCCAGGACCATTATACATACGAACTTCGGGTTCTGTAACCCCTATTGCTTGTGCAGAGTTATTTTCTCGAGTCCCACAACTCCACATATTCAAGACATTAGCGATATTCCCTGCATTTGAAACAATAGATTCCCAAAGTGCTAAATTTTGTGGATTTTCAGGAACCATTTTCATTCTATTCCCATAGGGGAATAAAAAGAAAGAAAGATCGGCCCCATGTCCGTCTGTTACCTTAATTAAGGAGGCTCCGAAGTCTGTAGGTTCTACGTTTAAGATTTTGATTTTAGAAATTGAAGAATCGCCAGCATTATCATAGGCTAATTTTAAGGTTTCAATAGTTTTAGGGAGATTACTGCTTTGATCAGCTGTGCTTAATTTCATTAAGCTAGCCTCGTCGACAATATCCATCTTTCGCTCTAAAGATTTTAAGGCTTCCTTATAGCTTGCTGTTTTTCTAATTGGTTCTTCAATTGGGATCAATTTCGAATTTTCCATTTCTTGTTCAATTTGGGCAGAAAGCTGATTAAGGCGCTCTGAAATTTGTTTAACCATTGAGCTATTAACAGTATCTAGGCTTAACTTTAGTTTTAAGCGCCTTAGTAATTTAGGGATATTAGTCATCTCTTTTTCCTACGTAATATAAAATGATCCAAACTGGATAGTTGAGCTAAGTATTGTTTGGAGGCTATTTATGCATGCCGTCTTTAATCTTAAAACATCAGTGGTTCCCAGTTTTGTTACATTTCCTTTAAAACTTGAGCCAATAAGGATTTCAACCGAATAGATTTCAATATCAAATCCTAATTCTGTAACTGTTTTTGCATCTAAGCTAACCTTCCCATATAAAAGGGAATCGGGTGTAAACCTAAAATCTCCTCCGTCAAGGTCTGCCTTAAAAGCCGTTAAAAAAGCCTGGATTGCACCCTCTGACCCAAAATAAGAATTCCAAGAGGATATATTGCTGGCAGATATTTGTTTTAAAAAAGCATTTACCATTATTAAACTCTGGCAACATTGATAACTTGTAAAGAAGTTTCACTTGTAATCGTGGTTGTTCCAAATATTTGCTGTAAAGCTGCATCCATTGCCGACTCTATGTTAGCTAAGGCTGTAAAATCAATATAACTCTGTTCCTGAAAAAGGGCGTCGATAATATTAAAGTGTACTCTAAAAGCAGACTCGCCTTGCCTTAATTCAAGTTCTAATGAAATTTTATTGGGGTCAATTTGGAATCCTCTGTTATTTAAAAAATTTGCGATATAGTTTTTCAACCTACGTGCTAAAACTTCGGACGAAGGCCAAAACTGATGATAATAAGGGATATCCCAATTTTGAACATTAATTTCCATATTTATATTTAATGATTAAAAGTATATTAAGGGTTTTTCCAGGTTAAGTTTGCGGGAGCAATGGATTTTAAGGAGATAAAGTTCCGGGTATCGTTAAAATAGCATTGACAACCACTAATTATAGCATTTAATTGTTCTTGGGCAACAGTTATGGGCACCTCTCCTAACCAAAAGGGTCCTTGAATAGAAGCCGAAGAATGAAAACTTGATATTGGGAAAGTTACATCGTAAGTAACCCCACCAGAAGTAAAAATCTGGGTTCCAGCTATTCCGGAAGCAAGAATATTAAATTCAGTTCCGGCACAAATAATGGGATGAACTTTTTGAATAAAATTCCCCCAGGCTGCCAAAGTATCCCCTGTTCCCAATTGAACTATGCCCCCACTATCAAGGTCTAGATTAATAATATTATTCCCATTAATTACCCACGCAGAATTATTACTATCAATATTCAAACCCGAGGCTAGCCCACCACTTATATAATAATTTCGATCCAAAATTCCATTTAGATCATACTTATAAACATCAGAAGCTATAGCGAAACAAAGACCAGATGCGTAATGAGTTAGGTCTAACCCCTTTAAGGCCCCGGATCCTAGCTCCCAACCAGATGCGACCGTTGGGGAAAAGGAGTCAAGAGTAAAAACTAAATTATTTCCGGACCCTGCTTGGTAGGCAGCGAATAAAGTCCCAGAAATTGGGTGCTGAGTAATGCCCCTATTAATATAACTATTGCCGAAAAAGAAACTTCCAGAAAGGGTATTCTTAAATCCGGAAGTTATTGCGCCACTTAAAACTCCCCCACCACTAACTAAAGTTAAGGAGAAAGTTTGAGTAGCAGTTTTATATCTTGCAAGCAATGAATCGTAGGGAGCTTGAGTATTTCTCAAAGCTGCCCACACAGATGAATTTTTAAATAAATCTGCATATAAATAATCACATAGGTACGTTCCGGTATTAATTCTAGAAAGCAGGCTACCGCTTCCTCTATAAATTGAAATGGCAGCAGACCCTAAAGGCGAGTTAGCATTTCGTGCAGCCCATAAGAAATTATCATTTGCAGCAAAAGCATTAATCCCACCCGAAATAAGATCTAAATCAGTAAACCCAGCAGCCAAGTCATTAAACGAAAATTTCTTGATTAGGGACGAATTTGAGGCAACAATCCACTCAGAGGCACTTGTTGTATCGTAAATACTTGGTTGGAAAGAATCCATAATGGGAATAGTATTAACAATACTTTTTGATTCAACCCCAACTAAATTATAATTTGATGGGTTTCCTAAATAAAAATCAACAGTATTAGGATAATCCACCACGGTGTGTGCGCCACTTCCAGATAAGCACCCCAAGATACAAGGCCCAGTGGAACAATCTGTAATTGCAGAAGTAAGGGCACCCGAGGTATCAAACCCCGAACCTGTAAAGCCTGGCCGATCTGAAAGATCTATATTTTCAGTATATAAAACGCTAATAGGCTGGTCTAGCCCAATATCAATATCAAAATAATCGTTATAACTAAAATCACGAGGGATAGAAACACTGAAATATGAAGCACCGCTATACCAGCTACTAGATGGGTCAGTAGCATCATTGTACCAATAAATCTTTACGATTGATCCTGGATATGGGTCTTCGCTATTACCTCGATTTTCGTTTAACTCTATCTCGTAAAACCCATCTTTTTGTTGTAGAGCTACTTTATTTCTATAGGGGTAGTTTGTTATATTTGTAAAGTTAGGCGCCGTCTCGTCTATATGCCAAATGAGTAACCCTTGTGCCGTGTTGCCTGGGGTAGTTGTTGTTAACCCCGGAGCTAGCCCTGCGTCGTAGCCTATCGCTTGACGATACTCTAATAAGAAATACTCATAAGATTTAGTCGGGTGAGAAATTTTTACTAAAGTCCCACTTGTAAAAGACTTAGGGTCATAGAGGCGAACATTAAAAGTAGATTCGGATATCTCCGTAATTGGATACCATCCTCCCTGCGAGCGCGTAAAAGCACTTGGGTAAGATGGGTTTCTTCCACGGACGACGTCATTAGGGGATAACCCCAAAAATTCGCCACTTCCCATAATCCCGAAAAACCCAACACCAAAACTTCCGGATATCACGTTTCTCGGGGAAGCTTCTAGGTAGTCAAAACCTAAAGCTTTCCCAAGTTGTTTTGTCAAGCTCCCATTTAATCTAAAAGTTTCCTGTTCCACCCCCGGAACTGTAATTGTTCCTAGGGTATAAGTTTTAGGAGGTTTTGCCCAATTTAATAGTCTCCATTTCTCATCAAAACTTGGGTCTATGTATTTGAATTGATCATAGGATAAAGCAGACGTAAAAATAACATAACCATGGTAACCACTCGGCGCCGATGTTGGATTATACAAGGGGTAACCTTGCGAAATAGCATATCCGGAGACTTCGGAAGATAAATCATATGTGCCCGAAGCATAAGCTTGAATATCGTGTAATGCCGTATAAACTGTTGGAATTACGTTTGGAGAAAAGCCCGACCCTACCCCTGTAGATAAATTAAACGAATACGATCCTTTGCTTGCATCTTCCCAAAAATCCGTAGCACTCTTCATCTTCTCGTAAAGATATGTATTATATCCAGAAGATGTTGCATCCGGAAAAGTTGCCCAAGGAGTGGTTACGTAAGGATCGTGGGCTGGAAAAGGCCCTGTCCCAAACTTGATATCCTGGAATTGAACTTTTATTCCTAGAAGTTTATATGTTCCTGAGACAAACATTAGTATTTAGAAGCAAAGATTACTGTAAACTTTTCTGATGACGGCCTTAAAATTTCTTGTAAGGTAATTACATCGTTAACCTTGTAAAAATATTTCACATTCTTAATAAACTGGGACTTTTCTTCATTTGGCAATTTTGCCGAAATAATTAGTGTCCCAAATCTCTTTAGGACTTTCTGTAATTGCCCTAAAAACTTACCCTTATCCTTTAATTTAGTATAGGTATTGAATGATAAAATTATATCAAAAGGATCATTAATTGGGAAAAGTACGTTATTATTATTAAAATCGTAAATAATTCCAGAGATATCCTTTGTCGAGTATTGGGTCTTAAAAGATTGATATTGTTCTTTATCTGGACAAACAACCTCAACTGATCTTGGGTTGCTTTTCTCTAAAAGGCTTAATCCAAAAAGAGAATCTGCATCTGTTAATAAAATTCTTTTTTGCCTTGTAAATAATTTTGAAAGGTTGTATTGATCGTGGAACAGTTGGGCCTCCTCTAATTCGGTATCAACCCTTTGTTCTATTATGGCAACCTCCGACCCAGTTTCTTGATTTAGGGTTTCGGCGGTTGGGGTTTCTTGGCGAATTTTAACTAAATTTCCACTTAAGAGCCCCTTATAAACATTCTCCCACTGGTAAACGTAATTATGCATACCATAGTTCTGGTAACAAAAATCAAACGCAGATTTCCCGATCTTTTCCCGAATTCCTTTATGATCAATTAAATATCTTAATTTCTTTTCCCATTCCTGGGTTGTCTTCGCTAAAAGACCAGTTTCACCATCAACAATTATATCTGCATAAGCACCAAAATTTGTAGCAAGTGTTGGTATCTGCAGCGCAGCATATTCTAAGAACTTAACGTTACTTTTTGATCTATTTAAGTTATTATCTTCAACTGAGATTATCCCGATATCAAAACATAGCTGTGAAAGCTTTAGTTGGTAAAACCCATAATGCCCAGGGTGTATATAAATAATTTTGTCCTTGAATTCAGTTAAGAATTCTGGTGGAGCATAACCGAAAAAATATAAGTGAACATTATTATATTTTTTCATCATTGCCTTCAATGCGGGAAATATCAACATTAAGTCATAATGATGAGTTGGAGAGCCCGCCCAACCAATTCGAACATCTTTGTGAATGGATTCTGTCCTACGAGGCCAAGTCTCAAAATCAATACAGTTAGGTAAAACTTCTATGTTTTTATTTAGGTTGCCGAGTCTCTTTTTTAAGAAAGGAGTTGAAACTGTTACAACGTCTGCATTCCGTAGATAAAACTCGAACCTACTTCTAACCTCAGGGTCTTGGTAATAAGTATAGTCGGGATGGTTTTTTGGGATACTGAATATATCGTCATCTAGGTCGTAAACTATTTTTATTCCCTGGGTCTTTAGAAATTTCCAATACTCGACTATATTCTCTTGAATATAGTCTCTTTGGAAAACACAAACAGCAGTGGAAGGATCTATCCTATTACGGGTTTCCAACGCAGTTACATTTACATCGTAACCCAACTTTTGCAAATATTTTGCTGGCTGGGCAACTCTTAAAACTCCGCAACCCCCTGGGTCCCCCTGATAAAAAATTATCTTATTACGCATTTTCTTCTGTTATAAAAGGCTGGTATAAAGTTTTTCGATCTCTGACAACTTGGCTATTTAAAATTAGTCCTTGCTGTAATAATTCTAATTTCTGCGGCTCTGAGTAAACACTATTAAAAGGAATATCAGAAATATATTCTAAGCTCTCTGCAATGTCTATAATTTTTATTTTTTCTGGGGTTTGGTTATTTAAGTCGCAAGGGTAACCTAACCCGGCTAAACTAATTCTCTCTGTCCACTCTGAATGTTCAAACCCATATTTTCCATAGTTAGCATTAAATCCCCCCACTCGCTCTAAAATCTTTTTAGTGAAAGTAAGGAAACTTCCCATCATTTGGTTATGGAAAGAAATTTTTACACCCCTGATTGTTTCAACCTTAACTAAATTAATTCCTAGCTGCCCGCCCATAAAACCAAAATGGTGGTATGGGGATTTAAACATTGCATTCACGTATTTGCGAACCCAACCAGGCTTATTAAATTTTACATCATCGTTAATTAAAAAACCATAGTCAACATTTCTTAATAAACTTAAAGCGCGGTTTGAATTTCTTGCAACTCCAACATTTTTTCTTCCTAATATAGAAATTATATCTTTTTGTTGTTTTAACCACTCCGCAGTCCCGTCTGTGGAAGCATCGTCAGCCACAATAATTTTTGATAATAAAAAAGCATCCGTTTGACGGATGCTGTTAATACATTGTATTAGACAATCTTTTCTATTGTATGTTATGATCCCTAGCCCGATTTCCATAACTATTATCCAATCTTTTCATAAACATAATCCCATGTTCCTGTTTCGTAGTTATATTTATCGACCTTATATCCTAAAGTAGGGTAGATTTGTTTAGAATCTTCATCCCCAATAAGACGACTAAGAACTGGGTCGGGGTCCTGTTCTCTATAAAAATCCCAAATCTTTAACCAATCACCTTCGTGAACGAAATGCCTTACTTGGGAAGGGGCAAGAAACATCATCTTTGCTGGATCTGCTACTGGCCTTCCATCCGTGTCTGTTTCTATAGCACTAAAAAATAGAATTTCACTTACATGATCATATTTTACTGTTGAATCTATATGCAAAAACCGTAAGGAAGACTTAAGATCTATCGTCATTAGTTTAACCCTTTCTCCAGGTCTTGGATAAGATCTACATCTTTTATATTTAATGCACTTAAAATTTTCTTTGCCCTTGTTTCTTCTAAAGCCCAGCTCCTAAAAGCCGCCGCCTCCCTTTCTGCTTCGGGTTCGGAAGCCCCATAGGTTGCGTGGGCAGCTTCATGGATCATTGTTTCGGCTATATAAATAATAGCGAAAAACTTCCAAATATCCCCAGAATACAGTTTCTTTGCTTCCTGCAAAATTCGATTTACATTAATACCAAAGCTGACCCCAAAGACATTATGACCTAACTCCTCTAGGTCCTTTTCTTTATACTGTAATTTACTCGCCAGTTCCTCTTTTACCTTCATTGAATGTTTAGGGTCATAAACTCCATAGGCACCGCTACCTAAATTATATTCTGTTATAATATTTCTAAATAAACTTTTATCGTCAGAATAGTGGGTGCCATCATAATCTAGAGCAAGCTCATGACTTATTTCGGCTTCTCGGAACTTTGACTTGAGTTCGCTGATGTCGACCCTTCTTCTCGCTCCCAAGGAAGAAGGGTCGACTTGCAAAGCTTCTCTTTTCATTACTCTTCTTCCTCTGTTTCTTCAGTTTCTCCCATTTTTCCCTCTTCTGGGATACCACCATAAGCTTTCATTAGGGCATCAAAAGCTTTCATTGCACGTTCGTCTGTGCTATGGCTCTTCCCCTTCTTATAGAGGTCTTCTAAAATCTTAGTAAGCTCTGTTGCGGCACTCATTAGAGGTGGGGCATCAACTTCCCTAATAACTTTAAGATCGTGATGATAGCCCTTTCCTAACATTTCCTCATAAATAAACCGGAAGATAAACATTGCTAAGGCACCGTGCCGACCAGAAATATTTGCTTTGTCCGATCCCGGCATATTGTAAGACCCAGTGACGTATTTTTTAATTTCATCTGGGGTTAAATTATGTGCCGCATGGGCATCTCCACCCTCTTCTTTCTTTGCATCCAAAACCTTAGAGAATTGGAGAAGGTCTCTATCAAGATCAAACTTATATAAAGTTTTAATCTTTTTAACCGCCCCGGATTCTAATTCTTTTAACTTTGGCTCTCTCGTCTCAACATTCATCTTCTTAGCAAGATCCCCACCACAAGAGGCACAATCTAAATCCAACAATGCCTTCATCTCAGACTTACACTCTGGGCAAATATATGTTTGGGTTTTAGCATCATATAATTTATCTGCCTTTTGTTTGCTTTCTCTAAAACCACAAGAAGAACATTGAATAATATCCCGTGGAGCTTGTCGCATCCCACAGTCTTCACATTCCCAGGACTCTGCACTTTTCCCGGCTTCTTCTGCAAAATCACCCTTTTCAGTTTTCTTTAATTTTCTCTTTTGAAACTCGATTTCATAGGAATTGGGGCGGTCAGAATGCCAAACATTGCTTCCCTCTTTTCTCCAGACTAAATAGTCGCCTAAGTCGTCCTTAAAGATAGCATAGGAAGCAATAGGCATCTTAGTAATACCAGCCTTTGCGATATTTGGGTGCCCCGAAGTATTAGATATATTAAGATTCCTTAAATTAGGATCATCAATCCGAAGTTGGTGATCCTTTAAGCCTAGGTTATCTAACATATCTTGGTAATTCGTGACTTCTGTAACAGACTCGGGAATTCCTGTCAGGGGAGTGACCCTTGAGGGTGCCGCAGAAAGGGCATTAATGCCACCTAACGGAATAAAGGTTGAATCTTGGGATTCTCGAGGTGCCGCTTGTGGCCCCTGCTTTCTCTTTCCAGGAAGATCTCGTGTTGTTTTTGTTACGTGGTGAATGTTTGACAAGTTTTCTACATCATAACGTCCCCCAGTGTTATAAACCAGGCAAGACCTAATAAAGTCTTCGAGATTAACAATGTTAATTACCTCTTCCTTTTCCCCTCTTTGCATAATAACCAAACCATTAAGGAGGGTTTTAACCCAATCTAATAGAACATTATGGGAAATATTATATTTGGCATTTCCCGACTTGGGAAGCTGGAATTGAATATTGGTAAGGGCCCTAAGCTTTTGTAAGGTTTTTGGCCCAGCAGGGGCGATCCCATGCTCTTGAATTACCCGGACAAAATGTTGAAGGTAGTTAAATAAATGCTTGTTAATATCAACATATTCTGTTTGATGTTGTTCGTTATAATTCGTTTCTAAATTATTAATTCTTTTTTCTAAAACCTTAAAAGCATCAGTCTCGGGTTCTTCGTCGGTCCCCGCATCTAGAAGAAGTTCCTGGTAATCCTCTATCTCTTCCGCCAGTTCGTTTAACTTATGAGCTGATAATTCCCCACCATGCTTATTTAAGAACGCAATCTCTTTATTTAAGTTTTGGATCATGGGGTCAGTTTCACTGACTCCGGCAGCATCGAATTTAATAAGAAGATCGTTCAATTTTCCAGCAATTCTTTTAACCCGAAGATGCTCTAAAGTCTCATGTAATAGATTTTTAATATGGTCTTCTTTTTCTTCATCCTTTGGTTCTAAATTAACCCCAAGGATGTCTGCTTTTCGCTCAAGGTCCAAACCAGTTCCGTTACTCATAGTAACCTTAACTTCAACCTCACCGGAATCCGTAGGAACTTTTCCACTAATTACTTGGTGCCCCCCGCTAGAGCTTAATTGGAACATGGGCAATGCTGTAGCATCTAATATTTTAACCAAACCATTTCGGGCTTTACTGGATAAGTCGTCTCCAATAATTCCGCTGAGTGTTTCTTTTAGATACTTAGCAAAATCTGTTTTATGTGTTCTATCCAGGAGTCTTTTGACAACTAATTTTCTAGCAGATTCGCGTTCCTTATCTGTAACTGGTTCCGAAGGCTCCCTACCTGCTTTCTTTCTTTTGACTCGGACTAGAGCATCAACTTCCCGATTAAGGGCTTTTTCTAGGGTGGGGTATCTTCTAGCATTTTCCAATAGAGCTAACTCTTGTTGGTTAAACTTTCTAACCTTAATATTTTCCTCAGATATAGACTTAAAGGGTTCGTTGAGTTGGTGATTTGCTTTTGCGACGGCATCTTGCAAATCTGTCATGAAGGTACCAAGACGAACTGCTTTACCATTTTTCATGATATAAAGAGGAGCCGATTCAACAGTCCCAATATCGCTTTTGAGGATTTCATGCTCTTCCCCACTATGGCTGGTAAAAGCTGCAGTTTTAATATTTCTGCCAATAGCCTTTAGCTGTTTAATATATCCCCGATACTTCTTTTTATCCATCATTGATTAACTCCCGGTAAATTTTAAGTCTTTTTTCTGCTTGAGTATATGAATTATAATTTTCCCTTGCTAAATTATAACCGTTATTTTGGATTTCTTTTCTTAAACTTGCTTTTTTAATTAAGTTTTCTAATGCTTTCTTCCAATCTTTTTTTCCCGCACAAAGGAACCCCACATTTTTACGTCTTAGGGTCTTTGAATAATTTTCAACATCTGATGCAATTACTGCAGTTTTCAGTGCCATATATTCAATAGATTTTAAATTGCTTTTACTTCGATTAAATACATTATCCACTAATGGCGCAACACCAATATCTAAATCTAAAAAATGCAATAACGGCAGATACTTATCAACATCCACCCCTTCTATCATGAAAAATCTATCTTTCGGGGCCTTTTTTGCTAGAAAATCTAACGTGTATCCGATATGAAAGAGTTTAGTAGTAGAATATTTCGACAAAATCCCCAAAAGAAGATCTTGAATCAAGGCCAGATCATGATGGTGAGTGGGTGACCCTCCCCAACCAATATGAATATAACCATCAGCTTTGCTTTTGATAATTTCTTCTCTTGTTAACGCAGACTTTCCGCGTTTTGGATCTACCTTATAAGCTACTCGAAGAGGATTTCCCCCTTGTTCAAGTTTATCAATTATATCGAAATTAATCCCATTCTCTAAGACATAAATATTAGGATTATATTTTAAGTATTGATTTTTAAGGTATTCTGTTGAAACTATTAGAGCATCTGCGTTTTTAATAAACCAAAGCCATTTTTCCTTATTTTCTTGAAACCATTTTGCTGTTGGATTCCAGCTAGGTAAATTAAAATAATCGTCATCCGCTTCATAAATTACTGGCTTTTTTTTCTCTTTTGCTAATTTCAGCCAAGGCCGTACTTCATCCTTATATTGCTTTTGCATAATTATAAGATCTGCCCAATCTAGGGCTTCTTCGCTGTAAGCTGTTTGAATTCGGGCAACAACCCCAGGGTATTTATTTAAGGCAAGAGATGGGACAGCAGCTCGATAGTAACCACAACCATCGAACCCTGAAATAAAAGTTAAAATATTCATTTGTTATTTAGGCAAACTGGATTACAATTTTTGCTGGATCAATAGTTCCAGAAGGGTCGAAAACTGTAATAGTTGCTAAAACAGTTTCGGGGACACTTTTAACCTTAAAGCTAGCCTTACCCTTTTTTAATTTTACCTTTAAGTTTGATAATTTACCACGGGAAGTTTCAATAATTAATTCTTCGTTATCGGAATCTTTTGCGCAGGGGTCCCCTCCAAGGAAAGATTTTTGGATATAGATGGTGGCTTCTGAAACGCCATTAGCAGGAATATCAGGATACCCATCATATGGTTGGACAGTATCCCGGGCATCGGTTGTCAAAATTAAAATGGGTTTTAGTTTTCTCTCAATCCCATTTCTAAGCTTATTAACCCTAAAATCCCCCTGTTTCTTCATTAATTCAAAGTTATCAGGAACAATCAAAAAGTCTGTTTTCTTCTTTGGGATCCCCCAATAAGCATAGCACTCTTTAGGCAAATTCGTTTTTTGCGGTTCGAGAGAATTCCCTTTTTGGTCTTGCATGCTAGAATGAAAGGCTATTATGTCGTGTCGTTTATATTTATCGTGATCCTCAGTTGCAAAAACAACTAACATATCTACATCTCCTATAGAGTTCCGCCGGATACTTCCGGACGGCTTATATCATATCCATCTTTCCAAATATAGGATGGATCGCTTGTTGGTATTGAATCCGGGCTAACAAAAGCTGTGGAATAATAATTTTGCCACCCAGCCTTTTTTAATAATACTTGGAAATTGAGGTAAGCTCTAAAATACGAAGGCTCTGTTTTTATATAGGAAGGAGACCTAAACCATAATATTCCTTGGTCATTTAACTCCCATACAAACCTTGAATCCAAAGTACCTGTGGCGAATGTAAAGTCAGGGATACCCCCAACTGCCCCAATAAGCCTTATATATGGTTTAGCCCCTAAAAAAGTACTTGAAAGGCCACTTAATAAAGTGCCATCGGGGAACTTAAAATTACTAACAGAAAGTCCTCTATATTCCCCGGTAACATCCGCAGAAGAAACCCCTAATGTAGTTCCTGACCATATATCAAAAGTACCGCTTACGCGGAATAAAGTAAGGTTTGCTGGGACGCCGAGAACAACCTGAAAAATTCCAAATTCCACAGCATTATCTAATACGTACCCTTGTAGAAGAGGACCAAACCCCCCAGAGGCATCTATCTGGTTTGTTGCTTTAATGTTAGTCCCACTAATATTTCCGGAAACATTTACATTTGCTGCTGCATTTATATCGCCAGTAACATTTAAGGCTTTCGTAAGATTTAAGTTCGTAATAATATTTCCGTTAAATGAAACATCATCGTCGAAAATAGAGTGCCCTTCAAAAGTGGCCCCGTCTGAAAAAGTCGAATGGTCATTAACAGATAAGGCGCCACTAACATCTAAGTTTTGGCTAATTGTTGTCTTTCCAGTATAGTCAATCTTAAAACCAGTTGCATTGAATTGATCTGCTGCGGAATTATTAATAATTTCAACAACGGGGGCAGTAGCACTAATATTAGATCTCTCAACGACAAGAACTTTTCCGGTCCCAGTTCCTAGAAAATAACCAGCTCTTCCGCTTCCTGCAGTTCTAACTTGAAGGCTATCTAGAGCCGAGGAGATGTTTGTTTTATCTATAATGAGGCCATTAGTATCCGGCGATCCCGTGTAATGCCCATTTGGGTTGGCATCCGTAATAGTGTCCCCACCATTATTCCGGACATAAAAGTCCCCCACTTGATCTCTTTGGACTGGTTGCACCATTTTATATTTCCTTTAACCAAGCCTTTTCATGCTAAAAGTAACTGTACAAGCTACATCCAAGTCCCCCCCAGAGTCGTTAGATAGACCGAGGCTTAAAACTGTTGAAGCAGATATTTCTCTTACGAGCTTTAAGGACATAAAGAAAGGGTCAGCAGTCGGCGTAAGGACCCTTGTTAGTAGAGGGGTCCAAAGGCCGTCAGAAATTGTATAAATTCCTATTGTATAATTTCCAGAATCTGGGGTAGATGCGTCATAAATATCAGCATAAATTTCATAAACACCTTGTCGCTGGACTTCAATATATCCACTTTCGTCTGTTACAAGAGAGGCACCGTCGGCAGAAACATCGACTCCTTCGGCGACTACAACTTCAGAAGTACCGCCCCAGTCAGGAGCGCCGGTTGTCCCGCTGCCTGGAAAAGTTTGAAGCCCAGTATATTGGTTTGCCCAATACCCTCCCTGGGCTGTAGCAATTAAATCCCTTGTATCTTGCGCAGAAATATTTCCTGAAGAATTATTTGCAAATAAACTTTCTAGTTCTGACCGGGTTCTTTCGTTTTCTGTCGTTCCCATATTTATTTATCCTTTTTAACTAAAAGCAGAACTAAAGGAAGAGCCGAATGATCCTGTTATGGTTCCCCCTGATCCTGTTCCTGCAGAAGAATCAAATATTCTGATAGGAATTGGCAATCCTAATTCATCGTCTTCGTAATTTGCGTAAGCATAACAATATACACCGCTTACATTATACATATCCGCCCTAACGCCTAACAAAGAAGCATCCCCAATAGTATACTTAATTGGGTAAACCTGGAAATTATATGCTCCAGAAACCATGCTATAAGTGAATTCCCTTCTGAAAACTTCGTCGTGGTGTGAAGGGAATAAGGTATTGGGTTGTTCTAAGACAGGTTTTCTTAGAGCTAACGTAAACGGACTTGTCCCGGAACTAAGATAAAATGACCCTGACCCAAACCTAGTGCCAGAGAAGTAAAGGTTAGTCTTATTATTTAGCCAATCAATTTCAACATGCATTAAAGTTCTATTTAAGTTATAATCAATATCCACCGGTCTAAAGATTCCCATCCAATCAGAATGATTTGCAAGATAAGAGGAAGACCCGGGATCCCCATAGTCCGAACAATATAGCATTACCCAATTTCTATTATGAATCCCACCCCCACTTCCTAAGGATGGGTCTGCTATAATACTAGCTGTGTTTGAAATCCCTGATTTCGTCATTCTCTCGATATTTGTTGGAATTACATCGCTACCGGCACTATTAAAAGTTGCTACGAAGCCCCGAGGGATGCTTGATAAGGCTCCACCGCCATTATCCGCTACGGATAACCCAGAAGGCCCCCCTTGCCCAGCTAAGGCAGGAACATTAAATTCAAGCGTTGGAGAAGGGCTTAAAGGATTTATTGTTAAAGCAGCACTTGAGTAAAATATGGAATTACCGCTGGCAGGTATAAAAGTAGTGAGCGGTTCTTTTGTTTCGCTATCTCTACCATCAAAGGTATGCCTAATATCTAAAATAACTGTAGTTGTTCCATTAGCAGCACCCGAAGCCGAATTTATAAAATCCTCATCAATAAAATATTCTTGAGCTGTAATGATTGTTTTATTTTGTTTTAGGTCCCTAGTGATATTAACCTTTGAGGTGTCTAGGTTATACCGAATTTCCCCCCGATTTCTGCCATATAAGGTACTAAGATAATCTGCAGAATGAAGGAAATAATCTTTGGTAAAGAATCTAGCAGTTGCCTCCCTTTGCCAATCCCCATTCCAAATCCTATTGCATGTCCAATCTTCGTCATAATAATCAAATAGATAGAAACGTGGCCAAGTTGGATTAAATGGCAAGACATTTGCAGCCCCAACCACTATTGGGTTTGCGCTTCCAAAATTTCGATCATCAAGCGACCCGCCACTGCTAGCGAAAGTGTCCGACCAACGAACTTCACTTAGTGTTGGAACAATATCCTTTCTGTCCGTATTACTTCTAATTGCTAATTGATATCCAGAAGAAGCAAAGTTAGACCCAGAAGCATGCCTTTGGAAGTTTTTAGAGGATAAACTAAAAGAATCATTAGTTAATAAGTAGGTCTTGTTACTAACCAAGTCAACGCGAATAGCGGGATCATATAATCCTATAATTCCCGCAGAACTCCAAGGATGACGATATCCTGAATTCTGGAAAGCAAAAGCAACTGTTCTTTGAATATGAGGTAATATATGAGGAATAAATTCATACCCCATCCAATCTTCTCTATGATTCGCATACATTCGAACAATCGGGCCCTCAGCCCAAGGAGGATATGCATATCCTCGCGAATCCGTGGAGAAGGGAGAGAAGTAAGGCATAATCTGGCTTCTGTCCTCCGCAGGAACCACTCCCGAAAAACGGGTGATTGGAGAATAATATGCATGATTCGGGTCGTAAGGAAGCATAGTCCCAGACCCAATAATCATCGCTTTTTTAAGTTCAAGCGGATGATTAAACGTATCCCTCCAAACTTCTGCAGTATCTGGGGTAACCCCCGAATTTGCATCAAGTAGAAGATGCCGCAAACTTAAGTCTAGGGGATAGGCCCCTGGGTAATACCCAGAAGCACCTGATACTTTATAACGACCAAATCCACTTGCAGTCGAATGTAAATAGGTATGGTTATTCCAAAGGTCAATTGTTATGCCAGTATTTCTAACATCAATAATATCTCTAACAGTACTGGCCTTTCCAATAAAGGTAGAACCACTTACCGCGGCCCGCAATAGCGGGACAAAGGTCCCCAAACTACTTTGGGTTATATTGCAATCATAAGATGGGTTATTAATAGCTGTGATATAAACAAACCCATGAGACCGAGTGCTAAATCCGGGGTAATACCTTTGAGAAGCAGGCACGAATCTAAAAAGCTTAGCATTTCCTAGATGAAAGTCTTTTCCATTTAGGATATTTCCATTAGTAAAGGTAAAACGCTTATTTTCAACGTAGTCGTATGTTAAGCCAGTCTTATCAGGGGAAGAGAAAACAAAGGTTTGAGGGAATGTTCCTCCCCAAGTTCCAAAGGAGCTTCTAATCCTTGATTCGTTCCCGGGAAGATCAATATCAACTGAAACAAGAGCCACGTTAGTGTTAGGTACAGTAGAGACTGAAATGAAATCTTGTGGGAACGTTGGGCCATAAGTTATATCCTTTGGAGCTGTTACATAAGCACTGCAAGGATTATACATTAAAGCCTGATAATATCTTCCTGGGGTAAATGTAAAGTCGGGAAGTCTCCATGTGGTGCAATTTACACTATCGGGCTCTTCACAAACTTTCGCAAATACTACTTGTTGATAACCCGTGTCTGGGGTTGTCTCAACAACATAGAAAGAAATTGGGCTTGAAATTAAAGGATGAAGCAACCTACCAATATAAATTAGGCAATCTCCATTATGCCCCCGGTAGAAAGTAATTTGATCTGTTCTTAGAGGCTCTATATTTTTTATATCCCCCAAGATCGATGGAATATTATTCTCAGCAAATTTTGGAGGAGAAGTTGGTAAAGTTAAGCTTGTTAGATAATTAAGTAATGCTGGTTGACCCCTTTTTTCAGAAAGTAAATGAACCAAAGGTTTATTTGACTCTAGAAAGTGATTCCCCAGAATATTTTCTGAAACAGGATAGGTAATAATTGGTTCGTTACTTGTTTGTGCCCCAATTGTTATATCTACCGGAGACTCAGGAACACAGTCACAAGGCCAATCCAATCCTTTAAGATAAACAGGATCAAAATTTCCAACGAGAGGAATATTATCATCGCTGATGAATGGGAGATACCAGGGCCAACAAGATACTGTTTTAATAGTCCCTTCAGAGTTGCTTACCTCTACGAGGACAGGAAGATCCTTAGAATTCCTAAAGAAATCAAGAGAAACCCCATCCCAAAATTTTGGATTGGGTAAGTAGGCAGAAGGTAATGTTGATCCCGAAGCTACTGGGAATACCTGGGCATTCACATCATCTAAATCAGAGTAAACTGCTTGAACATACTCATTATTTAGGGTATTTGTTATTTTAACAGTAAGCGGGGTACTTCCCGTAAACGTATTAGGGGGTACGTATAGTTTAAAAAACTTGCTTAATGATAATTGTTCTTGCGTAGCCATTTAAATAAAACTCCTAGGGATATATATCGTTATCTCTATACCCGGCTAACTCGACCGTTTTTAATTTTAATAATTTTTGATTAACTGTCCCCTTATCTACATATAGTCTAATAGTTGCTTCACTTCCCCAAAGAGGGAATCTTGCTCCGGAGCCTAAAAGGTAGGAATAACTTACAGACTCTGATGCGGGTAAATAAGTTCCCATTGGAATAGAAATTCCGGCGGGAATCGGCTGAATCCCAACATATAAATATGAAAAATTTTCATTTAATGTATTTTTTAATCCACCAACACTTGCGTTATCTGGATTCTTCGCATTCCTAATAATATCATAAGTATAGAAATATTGCGAAGATGTTACCCGCCCTTCCTTATCTTCAGTCTTTTCGTTTGTAATTAAGACCTCTGCCGTTATATCGCTAAATGTTGTTATTTCCCCTAAAGTGATTAAACCGCAATAAGGATAATATTTATCTAGGACTACAAAGGAAGTATCGACATAGTTGTTCGTAGATTTATTAATAGGGTTTCTAATATTATCATCTAAGATTCGTGCCCCCGAGTCCCGAACAACTTTTGTAAACATAATCCCACTTGCTAGTGGAACAGCATTTCCAGTGAGGTCCCCGGGATATGGCAATACGACTGACTGGTACCATCCAACAAAAGTCCCTGGCGGATCTTGGTGATTTAAGATTGGGGAATCAGCAGGGCCATAAAAAGAAGAGGAAAAGCCAGGCTGATCGCCCCCTGTAAATATAATTCCACCGCTAACTGGTGGGATTGCCCATTTTAGTGCCATTTTTATCCTTTATTTATGTCCAAGAGGGCCCAGTATTATAAACTGTTACAGCTCCCCATTTTGCTGATCTTCTCGTTCTTGAAAAAGTCTTAGAATCGCTATAAAATTTAACATCCCACATATCTCCATCAACTTCAGCGTATGGAGGGGTTAAGCTTGCGTAGGCAGGAATATCAACTCTAACAATATTATCAGAAATATATGTTAAACCACTTAATGAAGTTTCCCCGCCAGCCCCCGCAAAAGCAATATCTGTTACTGTTGGGCCATAAACTTGGAAATGTGCATATCCTCCAGCAGAGACTTGGTCCTCCCACATCTTATACGCTCTTGGAGGAACGCTATTCAAACTTGGTCTTAAACTATTAATTGTTTGAAGAGTTGCTGGGTCTAACGTTGCGTATTCAACTCTAATTGGGTTTCCAGAATAGACCGCCACATTATCGGATCTTCTGCGAACAACAAGTTTATAAAGTCCTGCCGTAATATTTGTATTCAATGTTGGGGTAGACATAACCTTTGGGGCCTTTGGATTAACATTTTTAGTTGATATTAATGTCGGCGTTAAATTATAATTTACTATTGGGTCAGTATACCCATTATTGCTAGTGTTGTTATTAGGGTCCCCAAAACCAGGCGATGTCTGTGTCCCTGGCTTAAAGAAATTAGGGTCTAATAATTGCGTATTTATGGGAGCATCGGGATCATCTTCTAAAGAAATATTTGATGCTGAGGAGTCTGAGTCGAAATCAAAACCATCATTATCATAAACAATTATATTATCTGCATCATTTGTCTCATTATTTCCATCATTACTACCCAGAGAATCTGGGAGGGAGAAGAGATCATCAAGTCCTTGTTCCTCCAAAAATTCCTTAAACTCTTCTAAGGATATCCCTGTTCCACTAAATTGTAACCACAAATTTTGGGATACAATCATCGGTCCGCCATGGAAACATAAGAGACATCTCATTGCTCCATTTGCAGTTTGGTAATAATTATTCCCAAGGGAGTCGGCAATTAACCAAAGGTTTCTAGTTCTTTCGTATGATATTTCTAATTCTGAAGGTTGGAGCTCCCGAAGAGGAAATTCCCCAAAACCTACTGGAACGTTAGGCATTGGGACTACAGAACTGCCTTGTCCCTGTTGTATTGCCCAAACAGGAATATTTTCCGAGCCAGTACCACTGGTACCCGGGTAAGTTACTGTCGCGCTTTGAGGAGGGTTTCCACCCGAATCGGCTTCTATTGGTAATCTTCCACCGGCTACTCTTCCTATATTTCTTGCTGCTGGCGGCTCGGGTAAACCCAAACCAACAACGGCTTCAGTAGAATCTCTATTTGGAGTTCCTAGCGGTGGCCTAGAGTTAATATCAGAGAAGTTTGTTTCGGCAGGGCTAGGAACTTCAACATATCCTGGATCCCACATAATATCATTTCTAAATAAATCTGGGTCAATTGGAGTCCTACTATTGCTAATATTATCATAGTTTCGATAAGGATTCCGCCCAATTGAAAGAACCCCTCCCGTTGGCTGCGGCCGATCAAAAAGAATAGCCGTATAGATATCAGTATATCTTTCGGATAGTAGATTTGAAGTCCTGTACCCTATATCATACCTTATTCTAGTTGCGGACCCGGGTACAGGTAATAACGAGGCTATTGGGAATCTAACGCGGCCTCCTGCATAAACAGATGAATCCGTAAATGTTATTTGCAAGTATAGATCCACTGCAGTGCCTGCCAAGATGGCAGCAATTGCCGGAGGAATATTTGCATCAAACTTAACAACCTTTTCCCCACGCTTCCCAAAAATCTTTGTAAGCAACTCGTCTTCCCCAGAAGGGACAACAGCAGCATCTATTGTATCTGTTGCATTTTGAATGTCATGATAAATTAAATCGTACTGAGAAATATTAGTTTCGTCTTCTGGGACTGGCGCTGGGAGGGTCAAAGTAACCCCAGTATAGTTATCTTTATTAACTAAAATCCCTAATTTGTTAAAGGAACTCGGCATTGGGGGTGGAAAAGTCTCAATGCTGCCGGAAGGCGTAATATTTAATCCCGGAATCCTGTATTCAGCGTGTGGCGCAACTATATTACCAGTTCTTTGTTCAACTTCGAAAGGCATTGATGGTCCAGATTCCACCTTAAAGGGATACCATGGATAATTAACCATAATTCCTTCATCTTCCAGCCCGCGCAAAATCTCATCCACTTGTTCTGTTGGAGACGGAATCCAGTCAACAGGGGCACCGTAGGTGTCAACAATATCATAAGGAGGGATACGGCGACCTAAAGTTCCATCTGGCAAATTAGAATTTTCTCGACTAGAACTAGCTCCTTGGAAATGTGGATACGTTGGGGTAAAGTTTGTTTCAGGGCTTGCCCCTTCAATAATATTAGGATCGAATCCTTCTGGATCAATATATTCCCCTGGGTCTGCTGCTGTGGGGACAGCCGACACTGGATACATAATAGTAGGGTCTACGTTGCCAGTAGAAGTCCCATTTAGAGGAACGGTATCGAGATTACCAATAATATTAGGGTTGTTAGAAACGGTTATTCCCTGAATAAGATCTCTAAAAGTTTCATTATCAATTTGCCCCGATCTGAAAGCTGGGCGTGCTAGCCTAAACCCATCGTCCCCCGCGCCTCCATCAGCAGCACCGCCTCCAGCACCCCCACCTCCAGTACCCCCACCAGGAACGGGCCCACCAGGATTGCCAGGAATTCCCCTTCCAGGGACTGGACCAGGAATAATTGGGGGTTCATCGTCCCCATCAAAATCGTTCTCTGGATAGGGCTTCCCACTAAATATAGGGGTATAAGTATATGGATAGTCCACTTGTGGGTAGGGTCTTAAAACATCTGCGCAAGTAATACAGCAACAGCAGTTTACGTCATTCCTATGATATGGTAGTAACCCAAGTACCTCTCCATCAATAGGACTAGTGTATAAGAATCTATTCCCCGGAGGGTAGGCACAAAAATCTTCTCTAAAGCTTGGGGGAATTAGTAAATTAGTTATCGTTCCAGGAGTAGCTTCAAGCTGGTAGTCGCTGAAAGTAACTTCATCGTTATGGAACAAGTTCGTAATAATACTTCCATTATTATTTCCTGGCTCGAGCCCATAAACAACAATCTGAAGAAGATGTGTATCTGTATCATCTCCGGGGTTAGTAACAGTAAAAGTTAAATTAGCTTTAAGGTGTTCCAAGGATGGCCCAGCAACTTGTGCGCCGTCTAAATATACTTCAACCCAACTATTAAGCTGAGTAACTGCTACCAAATCTTGTATTGAAGCTACACCCGAAGATAAGACTCTAAAACGAGTCGAGAAAACTGCGTCATATCGATGGGATCCCGTATATAAGGAATTAATAAAAATAGACCCACCAACAGTTGGAATAGAAAATCTTCTTGCAACGCCTCCAGAAGCATAGATTGGTTTTGTTAGGGCAGACGGAGCCAAATTTAAAGGACCCGATCTTCTTCCTACAATATTTTCGCTGTAGAACTGAACTGTCCATTGTGCAGGGGACTCAACGTTGGATGGTTTGTCTAAAAGACTGTCCCAGCTATGAACGTGGAGGGAGTCTGCCCGTTGAGGAAGTTCCGAATAATTTGTCAAAATTGTCCCGTTTATCATATTATAAACAGGGCCACTACGAGCAGAAAGGGTTCTTCTCTCGGTCTCCGTTAATACTGTATCGTAAAAAACCTTTGCGTGGTTTATCGTCTGAACTGAATCGTAATTTTTATGTAAAATTTTACCATTATCAGTGTAAATCTCTAGCCTATAACCAGAAGCAGTCGCATACCCACCTTTAAGGTCTATTTGATCCCCAAGAGTTGGAGAAATCCCGTAAGTAAGTTGTAAAAGGGGGCCGCCTTGGTGTAAAGTAGGATCATTAGTGAGAGTCTTTTTTAACTCTAATGTTGGATGAATTTCTGGGGCGCAATCATCCATGACATCGAAAGTGTTATAAACAAAATCGTTGTTGATTTGATCCGCTTTTATAGCTCCGCTAGCTCTTTTCCGAGGATGAGCATCGGGAGGGTAGTTTTGATGGCTTCCAGATGGAATTGGGTCACATCCAGGCATTTACTTCTCCTAGTCGTTTATACCAATAGCTAAAAATCCTGTGCGGCCGAGGAATAACCCACTTGAGCCCAAATTCGTATTCGTTGTTTTAACTCCAATATTGGTATACTTCATTTGATTCCAAGAAACAATTGGGGATTTCTTCTCGCCTCCAAAGTTTGCGTCACTAGCAATAAACGAATGATCAGAATAACCACCCACCCCAACATAATGTCGCATTAAGTTTTCGTTTAAGACGGACCAAATAACTAGTGGAGGATTATTAAATCCAGAAAATCCAGTTGGATACCCTAGAACATCCGAGTATCCAACGAATGTTGGGTCTATTGCCGTTAAATCTGTGGTATCAATCGTTATAATCCCAGTGCTAAAATCAACCTCTGTTGCCAACCCATCCCAATACCCCATTACCGCCTTTAAGGTTGGGTAAGGGGGAGTAGATCCGGAAGAATTAGTAGATCCAGTTCCCTCTTTATAGGCAGTGACATAATAATTAGCAATCCTATTTGTTGCAATCCTTGTCCCATTCACAACTTCAAAAGTTACGATTCTATTTTCATCAATATTACAAGTTAGCTCAAATGGTTGGTTAGCTTCCACATTTCCCAGCAAATAATGGCTTGGGGAAACGATATAGTGCATATCATTAGAAGTAAACCCCGACGGAACTTGTAATTGCATTCCATCTGATATTGTCCCATGATAATGGAAAAAAGAAGGAATAGAGTGTGAATGATAGTCATCCGCTTTAACGTTTGGGCCTCCCGTTAAAGCAGTTTTTTGCGCCTGATTTAGCATCGTTGCGGCGCTTATGGTCTGTCCGTTAACTCTTCCTTGGCTATCGACTTGAAACGCCCCACCCGCCGCCGTAATTTGGAGGTCGCCAGTATTTATGTTATTAACTTCCAGCGCAGGGCCGCCGGGGTGAATACGGCTAATTCTAACTAAACCGCCGGTCCCTGGGGAAGTTGCCCCAGTATCCGAAACGATACCACCTGTTTTTGGGAGGGCGTATTCTGCTATTTGATTTTCTTGAATTGGGTTTTGTCCAGCCATATTTATTTACTTTTTCATCTAAATCAATTTAATTTCACTGAATTATTAATAGTTTATTCGTTTCCTACTCGAACTTCACATACTTGAATGATGGGGAGCTAAAGAAGAATGCTCCAGAAACAAAATCAGGTCCTGGGGACTGCACAACCCGCTGAATTCTTCCTGTTATAAGATTTTCGGAGGATGTTAATGCTGCCGCAGGAATTTCTAAGGCAGTGCTTAAATTAAAAGCATCGCTTCCATATGAATCTGTGGTTGGGTTAATTATAATAGAATCAATTCCCGAATTTCCTCCAGTAAAAATATTATCTCCTGGATCTAAAACCTTATAAGCTAAATTAATAAGGCAAGTTCCCACGTTAGGAAGCACCGAATTCCAATAAAATTCTAGATTTATGCTATTATCTAAACTAATATCCCCCGGAACCCTAAAGTTAAATGTTAATTCTGTCCCAGCATTTAAAACCCAGCCACTGATTCCGGAAATAAAGGACCCCGAAGGCTGTGAATAACTACTAGAAGGGTCGAAAGTTAAATCCAAATAAGACGTTCCATACCTCGCAGTTGGGTAAATTGCTGCGATTGGCTCCATCCTAAAAATTCTAACTCTACATTGGGACGCAGCAGTATCAAAAATTTCCCTTGTTAGTTGAAGAGAATTCCTGGTACTTTGGTGCCAATAAATTCCCTTTTTCTCCAAGCTTCCACTGGGGCGATCCGACTCAGTTCCGTAGTATTGGTTATTAACGCTTCCGGTTGAATCCTTATAGGTTAAATCAATTATATAAGAATCAGGGTCTTCCCCAATATTGTGAGCTAGCGTTAAAGTTTGTCCGTTGCTAATCGACGTATAACCTGAATCATATTTTAGCGTTAAGGCTTCCGTAGCATCCGGGGTTGCAACTCCTTTAGACGTGTCCCAAATTCGAATTCTAACTTGGTCGTAAAGAGTCGTCCCGTCGTCCGGCTTTGAAACTAGGGTTAATGCAGAGGATGTTAAATTAGTATAATGTGCGAAATATTCAATCCCCGCTTGTGGGGTATTTCCCCCAATTCCTCTATTGTGTGTTCCAAAAGTACTTAAGGTGTCCCTTAATTGGACGTCAACTATATAATTATCAGGAATTGATCCCAAGGTATGGTCAGGATCTAAGGTTGAAAAATTAATTGATCCATTGGTCTTGTTAAACCAACCACTATCAAAATTAGGTTTTCCCATTCCCAATTGGCCGCCCGCAGGAGATAGGGATAACGTTTCATATGTATATAGCCTAACCCTAAAATAATTCCATCTAGTATTTACTGGTGCGGTATTATCCCCACTAGCACGCTCAACTGAAATTTCAGAGGAGGTTAAACCAAACCACCGCGAACCCCAGGTAACTCCATTACTTCTTTCGTTTAATCCTAAAGCATTATTATGTGGGTCAGATCCGGTAGCGGAGGACGACCCCTCTAACACAACAACACCCTTAGTTGTAATAGTAGACCCAAGATTGTGTGATAAAGTAAGTATTGCGCTTGGGTTTATTGGGACCCAACCACTATCGTATCCAAGGACTAACGATTCCCGAGAAGCCGTGCTTACGGGCCCACGGGAATAGTCCCATACCCGAACTCTTATATAAGGATTATCTGTATCATTTGCTCCACGGGCAACGTAAAGGCTTGACGCAGTCACAGTATGGTAAGCATAGCCATAAACACTTGCGCCCACTTGTTCTAAACCAATTTGTTTATTTGTTACTGTTGTTCCCGCGCTATCATTTGCTCCCTCTATAACAATTATCCATTGTTGGGGATCTAGCCCTAGCTCATTTGCGGGGTCTAGGGCTGCAAAAACAAATTCTGTATTTCCAGTTGAGGTTGGGATCCAACCACTATCAAACTGTGGCGGAGACTGGAAATTAACATTATCAGAGATTAAGCCGTCATGCGTATGATAGGAATCAGCAATACTTGCAGGGCCACCTTCTAATGTGGCTCGAGCTGTAGGATCCAAAATACCATCTGGGTCTTTCCCATTAATTGTTGTAACGGTTGCATTTCCTACCCGGTCAATATTCCAATTATTATTTGACCCCTCAATGTCCGGAACACCAACATTAGTGTTAAATAGTTTTATTCCTTGATTTTCCTTAGGCTGTAGGGTTGCTCCATTATTCGTCCAATTAGAAGATGACTCAAGCTCGCTCGTTAAAGACCCTGCCGGTATTACGAACTCAACAATGTCGCCCGAGCTTAAGGCTGGACTGAAAGTTACTTGTGTTGGGCCCGCCTCTTCGTAATAGACTGTAAGAGTTTGAGTTTGTGGGTCTCCTCCAGGTGGATCTTTTCTTGTATACTTTGCTCCGTTTACGAAAACTAATAATTGTTGTTCGTAATCGTTCCCAGCTTGTCCCACGATATAACTAAAAGGTAATGTAAATGTTACTTGTGCGGGCGCTGAAATTTGAACATCCCGTTGCGGTGGGTTAATTCCAGGAGCATATAAGCTTTGTGCGCCAGCGACAACCTGAAACTCAATATTATCCCCCTCTGGGAAATAGGTTGTTGTAGAGCCCCAAAGGAAAGTTACTTTGTTAGAACGATAAATCCCAACTGTTTCCCCCGCTGGAACAAACTCTTCATAATTAACATTATTTAATAATTTAACGCCGTTTCTATAAACTAGTAACTCGTATCCACCTGTTAAATATTCAAAAGGTAATGTAGCTGTTTTTCCAGAAACTTGATTAAGGGGAATTCCAGGGAGTCCTTGCGTTATTCCCCCAGAAACAAAACCAACATTGTTTATATCCCCGCCACTAGCAATCGTCCAGACATACCTTTCGGGAGAAACAACTTGGGCAGTCATTAAATTATTTATAGGACGAACTCTAGTAATCGGGGTTATTCTAACTTCATCGTCTGAAGATAATAATCCAAGATTTCCAGAAATAATTAATCTGTTATTTGCTGCGTCAGTATCCGTAATAGTATATGTTTTTCCGTTTAAGACGCCGGTAACAATGAATAGTTTATAACCATTAAATTGGTCATCTGTAGAAATCACAGATCCTTGCAAATTCACATAAGATAAACTACTAACAATTTGAACAGACTCAACTGAAGCATCCGTTTCCGTTAATGCGGTCATTGTGTCCCGCAAATAAATTTCTGCTAAGGGAAACTTCCCGATATGGGAAGGGGTAACTGGCTGAGCAGAATGGGAAACTTCAATTCCAGAAGAATATTCTAAGATACCACTCTCGCCAAGGGAGATTAGGTCTACCCGATGCTTTCCTGTCGCCGGGACGGCAAATTCGTTCGTAACTCCACCTTGCCAAAATCCAGCAAATTCCCCAAAGTTGTATGTCCCCGGTTGGGCATATAACCTTAGGCTTGGGTTTGGGTAAGAAGAGTCCTGTCCCGTTGTTGGCTCAACCCTTAAATCCCTAATTCCGTCGATTGTTACGGCATTTTCTTTAATATGCCCATAGGGGGTTAAAGACTCGTCAAGCCTATCCCCCAAGGAATCCCTATTTCCTCGGGCATCTACAATTTCAGGACTTGCGCCCATGTTTAGGAAAGGTCTGATATCTTCAACATCATCTTTTGTTATTGCTTTTACCGACCCGGGGATACTTCTTCCATCATCCTGAACTATTAAAATTGCAATGGGCAACTCGTCGTCCGGGGCCTCTGGGTTCGCTGTGGAAGCATCTGGGCGAGTTGCAATTTCTATACCTTGGGTTACGGTAATTAAATCAGCAGCTGGGGTTGTTCCTGTATCATCCTTCATTAAAGAGATCAGGACTTTTTGGTAATACCCAGCATTTGTGATGGCATTTAATTGGTGATTGCCCCCAAACCCTAAATCTATTATAGTTGTTGGAAATCTTAAGATATCAGTCCCATCAACATAAACTAAACCTTGATTTATAGTAACAGTTGTTCCTAAGGGGTTAACATCCAAGTTTGTTATTGGAAATTCTATAGGAAGACCCGCAATTGGAACAAATCTTCTCTTATCATCTACTGTCCACAAGCCTGTAGTCGGGTCGATATAAGTCTCTGCGACCTTAACATGGAAATCTGTGGGCCAAAGTTCATTATATGTTAAATTCCCAGAAGAATCTACATACCATTTTCTTGGAATATTGGGAGAAGCAAGCGTTGCAGATCCCGCTTGAATCGTAAATTTATGATCTCCAACGTAGCCCCACCCAGAATCCCAAACGACCTGGTTTGTTCCCACAGTGGCAATAGCCAAACCATCCCCAACATAATTTCTGGCTGAGAAAATTCTCAAATCCTCAATTTGGTCTGCGGAGATAGATTCGTTCAAGGCTTGCCTATTTAGCCTTGCAATAGGGACAATGAATTCGGTTTCAAAATCTACTGTCGGGATAGAGGTTCCTTCAGCAATTCTTAATTCAATATAGATCTGCCTGCGGGTAGCTGTTTCTGTTCCAATGTCTGGGTCTATAATATTAGGATCCTCTGTCGAATCAACGGGCTCGAACTTATAATAAATATAAACTAGGTCGACTCTAGATCCACCTAAAGGCGTTGTTAAATTAGAAAGGACTCTATAGGTAGGAAGCCTTAAAAAATTTCCTGAATTATAATAAATACCAGACCTAATTCCAACCTCATTAGGCTCCCCAGTAGAAAAAACTTGATAGCTATCCCCAAAAGGCCCATCCCCAACCCCAACTTCAGAGAGGAGATTCGACATTTCTGCTTGGATATCTTGTAATTCATTTAACTCAGAATCTAAGATTGATCGTTTTTCGTTAAATACTACACGATCATAGTTCTTATCTGGATCAAATGTATTGCGTGAAACAGTCATTTTTTAGTTTATCCTCATCTAAATTTAGAAGTTCTGCCTTTGCGCAATTCCACCCGAAGGAACTTCGTAATCCGTTCCGCCCGAGAAACCGTCACCATATTTCTTTGTTGGTTTCACAGTAGGTCTTCCAATACACCTATAAACGTCATATGCAATATGAAGATTTCCAAGAGAATCCGGAAGGGAATAATTAGAATCCATAATGGTTGTAGACCCTTCATTAATTGTCACGCTACCTTTTGGAAGGAGGAAAAGCAAATCATCCGTAGTGAGTAAACCACCCACGGGATCAATAAACCTAATAATGCTTCCACCTAATTCAATATATGACTTTCCTAGTATTTGTAAGACACCATTTCTGTAAACTTGTAATTGCCCTCCAGGGGTGAAATCAAAAGAAACGGTAAAGTCTGTTTGGCCATCAAATGTTGGGTTTTGGAAATCTGATTGGCTATCAACTACTGTTGTTGTTTGGCTACTAATCCCTAGATTCTTTCCTAAACTAGAAACAACAAACATTAATAGTTCGCCCGTAGTGGGATGCTCAACTAGGCCATACCAGCAGCCTTGGATATTGATAAGCTCGTTAAGAAGAGGAACGGTAACCACTTCCATTGCATTGTCTTCTGAAATAGTTCCGTTTTTATCCGCCATTACCCAGAAATAAAAGTCAATACCTCTTTTTGGTTCTTCTGGCAGTGGGGTACTTGGGCTTGTAATGAAGTCTCTAATATCCTGAACAAAAATACGTTGTCCAGTATAAGGAAGAACCCCTGTTCCTCTTGATGGGTCGTTGTTTTGCTCCGAGAACCTATAATAGGTAGAAGGAAGACCCCCGAAAGGAGTTAGCTCTACAGTTGAAGTAAGATCTGAATCATCCCCATCTGAAGGCATTGGGAGCCTGCTTGAAACGTTAACCAATAGGTTACTTCTTAAGGAAGGCTCGTCCCCTCCGGTTCCTAGATTGTGGATTACACCAGATTTTCCTAAAGACCTGATAATTGCCTTATTAATATTTTGGTTATTACCTTGATAAGGCTCGTGGTCATAGTAGAAGTTAATTTTATCTGATGTTGTTGGGGTATACGAGTGGTTAACCACTAAGTCAATACTAGAAACAGTTGCAGGGGGTATTACGGTTGTGTATGTAACAGTAATTGCGTTTGTCCCGAATCCAGTAATTGCTGAAATTTCATATGTAGATCCCGGGGATGTTGTGGTTTGGGGAGCCCCGGCGTAAACCCCTCCAGCTAATGCTTGATAGCTGATATAATCAGTATTAAGCCCCGTCCCATCTGGGTCAAAAGCAAAAACATCATAAATTAACTCATTAGTTGGCGCCGTAAAGATTACCTGGTTAGTTCCGTCAGGGGTTCCAGTTAGTAAGGCAGTTTTTGCGAAGTCAGTAGCACCTTTAGTGACCTTCTCATAAATGCAATGATAATTTTCTAGGGCAAGGCTATACCGAACAACATCTGCGGTAGAAAATACCTGAGTAAACGTGATAATGAAATTCCCGTCAACGCCTCTTTCAACCGACTCTGTCGGAATTGTAATAAAGCCACTTGGTGTTAACTTCTCAAATTTAATAAAACCTAAAGCAGTTTGCCCGACGGGTGGGACTAATTGAACTGCGTTTCCATCGGCATTAAATACGCCGGAGGGGAAATCTGTTTTAGTATTATAGGAAGCAGTTCCATTTCCTTGGAAATGCCCGATATAAAGTCTTGTATATCCCGTTTTTGTAGTAGTAAAATCTTCGTAATTATAATCCACTACGCTATCCGCGTATCCCCCAATAACTGGAAGACTTTGAAGATTAGGTCTTTCAAATTTGGGGACAATTCTTGAAGAATCATTTGTTTCAACAAAACCCATATACTTAGATTCGTCTGCCTTTTCAATTAAATACATTGCTTCTGGAACGTATCTAAAGCCTCCACCCCGAGCAACGTCAATTGAATAAAGGATATCAATAATCCCAGCAGTACCGGAAGCAACAAATGTTGGGTCTGTTGCATCTAAGAAAGCATAGGAAGTTGTATCCCCTAGACCAAACCAATTATCTGTAGCACCCGTTAAACCAGTAACTAAATTAACCGGGAGTCCGCTTTCTCTCCAGGTTAGGGTAGGAACTGCGTTAGCGATTACTGACCCTTCCGGGGATAACAGGGGGTTAAGATTAATAGTGACCTGTGGGCCAGTTACAACGTTTGCGTTATATTGAATAGTAACTGAAGATAAATAACCAGAACCGGATGAAGGGCAAGCCGAGTCGTCTGTAATTCCACCATGTGCCGTTGCGTCAGACATATCCAGGCATGCAGTTCTATTTTCAATTTTTCCCTTATCTGAAAAGAATCTTCTACTATTATCTGCCGAAGCAAAATGATAAATTCCAGGTTGTGTCACGGAGGGACCTGAAATTCCATCTGCTTCCATTAGGGTATTTCCATAAACAATTCCAGTCATATCCGTACTAAATTGTTCCTGGTGTTTTCCATATACTAATGAGTTGAAATTCTCTTCCAGAATGCTATGATAGTCCGTATTTGCAACTTGTTTACGGACATCCATCAGATCCCTCTTAGAAACTTCATCATAATAAAGACCGTCTGGGCGATCCGAAATTGTGTTGGGGTAAAGAGAGACAGAAACTGAACTTCCGTTTGGGTTAGTTGCAATATCCCAGGCCGAGCTATTTCTTCTAGAAACGGCGATTAGTGGAATTGAGTAAATATAACCATCAGCAGTTCCTAAAGTTTCAGCAGCCGTATCTGATCCGTCTCCAGCAACCCAAAGACCAGGGTCTTTCCAAGAGGTATCCCCAGCCCAAAGGTAACCATAAGATGTATCTGTTGAATTTGGTCCTTGTGCCCTAATAGATGGGTCTTCTAACCCATTAGGGTACGTATTGAAATCAATGGTTTCAACAATTCTAATTTTATATTGTAATTGAATCCTACGGGTAGTTTCAATATTTCCTTGGGGGTCAATAATCTGATCAGGGAGATTAGTTCCAGAGTATTGGGTATTCCCGTAACGCCAAACGGTTGTTTGAGAAGGCTTATTAGTGTCGTCATTTGGAGCAATATTTGCCAACCAAACCTCTAGGAATAAGAAATTAACCTTGCTGAGAGAAGTTGGAGATGGCGGCAGTTCGATTGCGAGCCAATCCGTATCTGGATATTGCCCACCATTTACGGCAGACCCTTTTACGGGAACAGTCCAACCGTTAACTAGAGCCACAAAATTTTGAAGCAACAGTTCGTTAGGCTCTAGCCCAGTGTATGTTGAGTCTAAAGTTGGAACGAAGATTTGCTCATAACCAGCTTCTCTAAAATCAAGAATACCACTAGGGTATTTTGATCTTAGGTATTGGGCATAGGCTTCGTTTTGGGTTTGCCAAATAAAGTTTAACTCCGAATCTAAAACGGGAGTCCCACATTCAAATGTTACCCCCCAATAGTTTCTATCTTTGGCATCTAAAACTCTTGTGATATTAGGTCCAAATCTTGTTTCGTTTGGCGTCGACATCTACATCTCCTTATGATTTCTTGATCTGCTCTGCTATATTTTTTAATTGTCGTGCAACTTTTTCAACATTGGGGTCCACAAAAAATCTGATTTCTTCCCCCTCCTCTTGTTGCAATGCATTTCTACCAATAAGAAGAGGTGTATCCAAGTTAGAGCGATCTGCCAATGTTGCGTAAGTTTTTATGCTTATGTCTTCTCTATCTTTTAATATGATTTCAATCTCTATGATTGGGCGGTCATCAGAACCATTAGCATTAATGATTTCTGCCTCGCCCACAATATTTCCATCCAATTTTAATTTTTTAGCTAATGCTTCATCGATACTGCAATTATCCGCTCCGGTATCAAACTTAGCAATTGCAATATGATTCTTGCCACCAGAATCTTTTAATAAAATTTCTTGTTTATAGTTAACAAAAACATCCATTAAGTGGTTATTCTCCATACAAACGTTAAAGTGGAGGTAGCACTTTTATTAATTACCGGAAACGTTTTATAATTAAACATGTAGCCGCTATTTGGAACGCCGGTTGCGTTCCCACCAAAAAGGCCCATTTCCACTAGAGGGCCTACGGCTTCCGACTCTGCAAAGATTGTAGTGTAATCAACAATGTTAGTTGGCGTTGAACTTTCATCACCACTTCCATCTGTCTTAATGTAGGCAGTTTTTGAAAAGGTTTTCCGGAATAATTCTGCTTCTAGCTGTGTTTGGGAACTAGTAGCCGCTGGTGGTTGCTGTAAATTCCACCCTATGGCCCCTGTTCCAACGGCTAAATATTGTAAGCCCCCTGTTAAGGTAGATGGAGATTTTAATAAGATGCCCATTAAAACGGAGGCATCCTGGACAATTACATTTTTTCCTAGGTCAAAGTGAGTCTTTTCCCCAGTTCTTACATCCGTTAACCAACCAAAAACATGTCCAGACACTTTCTGGAAAGCAGGCTCTGCAGGAACAACGATTTTCTGCTGCAAATTTAAAGTTTGGTTTTTAACCTTAAAGTTTTCGCGAATAGTCATTATTAATCTCCATGTCCTTATAAATTTTCATTGTATGGAAGACGGTTTTTTCTCCAAACATGGGAGAATAAAACGTCTTTTAGCATAGAAGTCTTTTTAGAAGTCCTTCTTTGTTTATTTGCTAAACTCTTATGTTTTTTTTGGATTAAGTTGTAATTAGTGCTTTTTAGGTTCGGACGCTTATTCATATTCTTCTCCATTTAATTTCAAGTAATTTACATTTTTATAACCAAAAAAGTAGTGAATTATTACGTTTTTAAGGTCAATTTACAGATAAATTATAGTTCCACCACTTGCATAGATCCCTCGGACCTGGTCTACTGGGGTGGGGAAATCTTCAAACTCGGATCCAACATTTTCTGTTAGCCAATAATTGGTGGTAGTTGAAGTAAAAGGATCACTTGAGGGGGCAGTTTTTCCATAATTCAGGCTATGCAATAATTGTTGCTCCCTATCTAACTCAAAGCTTGTTACTGGGCTCGCAGCAATAGCTTTTACCGGCCAGAAATTAGTAATTAAATAATAGGTTAAGCCCCCTGAAACCTCGTAAGTTTCTTCAAAAGATCCTACATCGACATTAAATCCTTGCTCATCACAGGCTGGGGATAAATCATAAAGTCCCGTTCCATCCACCAAAATATCAAATTTTGTTCGGGAATACTTTGGATCCATATAATCATTTCCAATAACCTGAATTGACTCGTTTAAGAGGATTGTATCGTTAATGATAGACCCGAGGCTATTCAAAATATATGGATCTGTGAATTCAAATCGTTCTGCTATACATCTTTTAGCACTTTGGGTAAGAACAACCGGAGGAGTTGGCCAATTTATAAACTCAGCAGAGTCTACAGCATGTAAAGATTCTCCAATCGGGTTGTCGTTAGGGTCTGTTGGGTCATCAATTAAGCTCCAATCGTTATAATTTGGGTCTGGCCCTCCAATTTTAGTTCCTCTGGGGCCCTCGTTTGATAAAACGTGATAACTATTTGTTCTATTTTTATTTTCTTTATAGTCCCAGAAATTAGAAACTAAGGTTGATCTGCTGTTAGTTAAAGAAGAATAATTAATATCGAAAGCTTCCCATCCCCATTTCCATTGAACAGGGTCACATAAGCTTCTATCAATATCTGTGTCCTCGCAATCTCTTGTGAAACATCTATGCTGAATTGCATAATTGGAAGGGCCCGTTGCTTCTCCGGGAACCACATTTCCAATTATGCTAGGGCCCCACCCGTTAGTTGTTAATCCTGCCGTATTTGTTTTTAATGTTAATATGGGATTTGGGAAATATGAGTAGTTAATCGTAACAGTGGCACCTGGTGGAGGTGGAAAAATTAAAACTATCGTTCCTTCGACTGGAAGAATTTCGTCCACCCCAACTAAGATACCATTAATATAAACTTTTACATCGTCTACGGAATCTGCTAATCTTACAGGTTCCTCCGCTTTTGTGATAGGAGAAAACCTAGTTCGAAAAACTCTATTTCCAAGAATATTTGGATTATATAGCTCTTCGCCCAAAACGGTAGTAAGTTTTCTAAGCTCGTCGCAGCATTTTCGGGCGTCATCATAATCGTAATCTGCATAATCGTTATGGGAATTATCACAAAAAGCAGTTTCATCAAGCTTTTGTTTAACCAGGAAACCATTATCTATTTGTGGGTTTACAGGGAACCCATCTATTCTTAAACCATCCCCTTCAACCAGGTCTGCAATTGTTAAGGGAATGCCAGAAGCATCCTCAATAATCGCGTCATCCTGGATTTTAACAGGAACCCCCGCAACATTTAAGAAGTCATCCTGAATAAAATCAAGAATTCCCTCTACTCGGTTATCAATAATTCCTATAGTAGCTGTTTGTTTAATCGAATAATCCCTAATAACTTTATAGGCAGAGAAATATCCGTCTTCTTCCAAGAGAGTTCGGCACCCAGCTTGTAGTTTAAAAATCTCAGCAAAAATAAATCTAATTAAATATAGGGTATGTGCGGGTCGAATTACTTCTGATAAGTATTCCAAGCCAGTTTGTAATTGTTGCAGCGATAACCCTTCTGCGTCCAACTGATCAGTAACAGTGATATCGTATCTCCACTTAAATTGGTCACTGATATCATAAATACCATTAGGATCACGAGGAGGAGTTTGCTCAAATAGTTCAACAACCTTAGTCGGTGCCTTTGTAAAGATTTGAACTCCACTTTCAATCGAGGAGGGCCTTGCGCCATTTAATAAGACTGCCAAGATTGAAAGAAGAAAGGATCTGTATTTCTCGTCACTAAAAGATGCTGGAACATTATATTTAACGTCAACGTCGTGTAGAAGGTATCCTAGGTTAGTGAAAAGAAACGCAGCCCTTGTCGTTACATAATGATTGTCCGCAAGAACATCTTCAGAGGATAACCTCAAGATAGCCGACTCAATCGCGATAGCATTTAAAAATTGGGTGTAGTTAGGACCCAGGATATCGCTAATATAGTTAGAGGGCAATAAGGTTAAAAGAGTCTCAAGAAGTTCCTGAGACCTTAAAATTAGTTCTTTACGGGTTTCCTTACTATCTCTAAGAGCTAAAGATTGTAAATACCGCGATTTTGTTGAATCGTAATTTCCTAGACTAAAAGGATCTATTGCCATTATAGTTGTGTATCGTCAGTGATAAAAGTTAAAATAAGGTCATTTAATGTTGGGTATTCCAAACTGGCCGTTATAATGTTTTTTGAACCAGATTCATTAAAGACAATATATGTTATTTTGTAAATATGGTTTTCTGGGCGATCTTCTGGGTCATCCGATACCATAGATACAACGATTCTACCATCTCCTCTAATATATCCTTGTCCCCTTCCGGTATCTACTAGTTCATCGGAAGCAACCAAAGTTAAACGATTTTGATCTTCAAAGATAGCAGCGGGGTTAAACTTAAATCCATTTCCTCCAGGAGCCTTTGGGGTCGCATCTAAAGATTCCGAAACGACTTGAACTTGGTCTCCACCATTATCTTGGGTTGCATGGGCTAAAACAGGGTCTCTCGTAATATAAGATATAACCCTATCCCTCTCATATTCACCAAATGGTAAAGTTGTATAAGAGACGAAAATAACATCTCCATCAGATATTGCTCCCCCTGGGATTCCAAAGACCTTAGGAGGAGTTGTTACCGTCCCGCTAATAATTCCGTAGTCGGTGTTTTCTGTGAGCGTATTTGAACCTAAAGTAACCACAATAGTTGATTCGTCCACATTTGAATTATTTAACGAAACAGGATTCGACAAGATTATTTGATGTGGTTCGTTTGAAATTATAATAGGATTATTAGATATTGGGTTTGCGCTGTAACTAACAAGGACCGTTCCCCCGTCCGGAATTGCGCCAGCAGTAATTCTATAAATCTGTGCTGGGTTTTCTACGTCGCCGGGGATTATACCATAATCAACATTATTTGTATAAACGGTTGAAAGGTCTGAACTCCTTACAACAATTGACGACGTTTCCACGTTTGAATTATTTAAGTCCACAAGATCCCCCGTGCTTAATACGTGCGACTCGTCCGTAACAATAATTGGGGGCAAGAAAGTCCCGAATAGGGAGGAGATATAAGTAACCCGCACCTCGCCTCCATCCGGAATATTTCCAGAAGAAATTCGCACTATTTTTGGGGGAAGTAAAGTACTTCCATAGAGGACATCGAAATCCCGCCCTCTAACATAACTAATTGAGCCGTCAAGAGAAGCTATTTCAATTGAGTTTAATTCTACGTTTGAATTTGATAATGCCGTTGGGAGAGCTCCAGTAAGGGTAATGTCTTCAATAAATGTTGAGGTATATTCGTCCTCAATTGATTCGCGGTTAATTAAAGATTCATCTGCTCTTGCCATTTTATTGAGGCGAGATGTTGTTGTGCTCCACTCAATATAGTTAACATTTTCAACTTGCTCTATAAGACTAATAATATCTGATTCGTAAACTCTACTTGCAATTGGAAGCTGATTAATAAATTGGGAAATTGCAGTTCTAATTAATCCTTCAATTACGTTTTGATCCCCTTCAGGGTCGATTACCACAGTCACGTTAATATCGACAGGAGCTTGGATCGCACTTTTTACTAAAACGTCTGCAGTAACGTGTCGCATTTCATCAACTTCTTGTTGCGCCTGGTGAATTAGTTGGTTAGTCGAATAACGTAAAGTGATATTCTCTCCACATTTGTAGGAAACTTTAACAATAGACCCATTGGGAATATTTCCATTTGTTAAGCGTTTGATTCTTGTTGCAGTTAAGTTATCCCCAATATCAACTTGGTAGTCGAGATTTTCAATATATGTTTTGGTCTTATCAACATTCATTACAGTAATGGATTCATCGAAAACTCCAACTTTAGTCGTTTCAACATATGACTCCCCAGCTAAGGACATTTCCTCGTCTATAACTTGTTGTAAGTCCGCAACAGGTAAACCAGATCCCTTAGTATAGTATTTAACTAAAACATCCCCGTCATCCGGAATGCTGCCATCAACAAACCTTGCAATTTGGGGTGGTATCGTAAAGTTTCCTGGAATTAGCTGATAATCAACCCCTTCCTGGTAAATTATTGTTTCACTTGTATTTTGAACGGTAACAGTATTTATACTATATGTCGCGTTACCTGGGATTATGCTGCCATCTAAAACATTAATATTCGAAAAAGAAACACTATCCGTTCCAGGCAAACGAAGAATTTCTTGAACCTCCGTTAAGGGGACAGCATTATCAAAAAAGATCTCAATACTATCTTCTGCAAGTTCCGAGAACCCATAAAGAAGAGGGTCAGCCTGTTTATAGAAATTATAGTTTCTTCCTAGGTCCCCCGACAAATCCCCCACAACACTAATAATTTCGTCAATGGGTTGATTCTCGGGGGTATATTGTAAATTAGTTCTATATCTATAAGTAATTTTAACTGTATCAAACTTGTCCAATCCAATTTGCTGGTTAAGGGGATCCGTTTCATCCAAATCAATAACGGAGCCCCCAATAACTTGGTAATTCGCTAAACTATAACTCAGGTTTCTAGAAACATTTTTAACTTCCAATACCTCAAAGATTGGGGTATCTGGGGATAAATCATCGTTTCTTGGTTGGAACTGCATTAAAGAAACGCTAACTATATCTGAATCCCCATCCGTAATGCGGGGGTAATTAAAGCTAAAGGTTTCTTCGTAAGAATATAAAACTTCTCCTTGCACGTAGATGTCAACTTTTCCACCAATATGTTCATCTCTTACATCATCAAAATCCCGCTCCATATATTTATTCCCGGCAGAAATAACCTTAGCCTGACGAACCTGGGGCAAGGCATAAACAGTCTTTAAGTATCCGCCCCTAGTTCCGCTATCAACTCCAACTAATGCTAAGGCTGCCCTATCCGCCAAGTCCGAATTGGATTCCTGGTCAGTTCCGAAAGAGGCGGAAAGTTCATTTGTTGCCCTTACATTATTTCCAGTTACCCCCGATGCCACAATCGTTATTGTGCTAGCAGCCACATTGTAATCCACGCCTGCCTGGTCAGATTGTGCAGGAACTTTAACTTCCCATCGGCGTTCGTTTCTATTATAAAAACTGTTTAAGGATGCAACCCGGATTTCAGCTTGGGATAAAGATGTAAATGAAACCGATTCCCCCGACCCACCTGTTAAAAACTTGGCCCCTCTTCTAACTATTATATCTTCCGAAGGTTCCGTTGTTGTATAAATTGTAACCTCGACCTGGCTAGGTTGGGCGTCTTGTCTATAAACATTGAAGTTTGCAGCAAGTTTATCAAATTGTTCGTTAATTAAAGTTTGGGTTTCGTCGTCCGAAATACCTAAGGCATCAGCTAAAAGCTGTTTATCTGCCGAATCTTCAACAGCAATGGAATCCCCCGTTTCATTAGGGTCATCAAATTGCCTTAAAGTTAAAAAGGATTGCGAGGTCGAAACAAAATCCAAAATAACATAAAGTTTTCTAAATTCCTCTGCGGGAGGATCTAAGAAAATATCTCTTACAACAGACCCGGGAGAAAAGTCAATTGCTTGATCTTTAGAAAAGATATTACTAATCATATTAGCTAAAATATCAGACATCGAGCGAGGCGTTAAATCTCTTACCGTCTTATCTATAACTATGGGTTCAGCACTCACCTCAACGCTATATAAACTCTCCACTTCTGTTTTATTTGCAGTGTCATAAGAAACGGCAGTTAAAACAAAATAAACGGGAACTCCGAGCTCAAAATTAGTTCCGTCTGGGTTTTTGTCTGGGGTAAAACTAAAGAAATTAATATCCTGGAACACCTCTTGGGTTACGGTTGTTCTAACATTTCCTGTTTGAGTTACGGCCGTATCAACATCGTAGTCAACCTCTTCGGAATAAGCTGGAATTGTAACCAAGTCTGAATTTGCTTTAACATAACCATCGCTACCACCCCCAGCGTTGAGGGAATAATAGACATTATATCCAACAATATCCTGCTCTAAGTTTTGAGACCAAATAACTTCAACTGCATCCCTAAAACTTTTTGTTGAGATCCCGGTAGGAGGGGAGACAATTAAATCTATATCATCAACTGAGACTAGCTTAATGTTGATTGTTGCTGGGTCGCTTACGTTCCCAAATTTATCAGTTGCTTGAACAACAATTGTATTAATCCCGTCAGGTGCAGTTGGGTCTCCTTGGAGCCTTAAATCCGGGTAAGACCAGATCGAATCTCCTGGAGTGTGGATTACCCCATCTTCAGTTGCGCTCAAACCTCTAATTGAAATTGTTACTTTTTCAGCGTTAGGAGAGACAGACCCCGCTAAATCCTGCAAATCTATATTAGTGGAAAAATCCTCCCCCTCTTGGGGGTAGTCGATAGTGATGAAAAGATCCGGTGGAGGGGTATATGTTATTTGAATTGTAGTAGAAGCATTTTCTGTTGTGTTAGATGCCTGAACAACAATAACATTTAAGCCTTCCTGTAATGAAATATCTCTGATTTCCCAATCTTTGTCCCCAGGATAATACGTTACATTAAAATCAGTAAAGGGGGACCCGTTTTCTGAATACTTAATTTCTTCAGTAGAAGGATCCGTAACACCTCTTAGGGTCACGAATTCTTCCCTAGTTTCGAAATTCCCAGTAGAAGGGTAGGTTATAGTTGGGGGTGGTAAAGGTAACCCTGATGGAATGTATGTTAGTTTTTGTGTGGTTGCCTCACTTTGATCCCCAACAGCATTTTCAGCAAGGACTTCAAAATCGTTATCCCCATTAGATAGAGAAACATTTAGGATAGACCAAGAGCTTTGCTCTGGAATAACCAAAACGCCAGGTAAACCCACCCCATTTTGCTTAAAAATAACTTCTTTTGTTTGGCTATCAATAGTTCCATGGAAATTGAAAGAATTAATATCTGTTTCAAAGTCTTCCCCATTATTTGGGTAATTAATTGTAGGAGCAGATATTGAAATGACAGTTATTCTAAAGATATTAATAGCACTTGAAAGCCCATCAGCATTGAACGCTTGAATATTAAAAACGTTTTCGCCCTCTGATAAGGTAGCAGAGTATGACCAAGCGAGCTGATCGGCAGTAGAATCTGGGGTAAAAACAACACCTGAGTCACTACCGTTAATAGTTATTTTGGTAACGATATAAGGCTCTGTTATTATATGTAAAATAGGGTCAATTTGGCTAACTACACCTGCTAGAACAACTGAAGTTTCAGAAGTAGTATAATCTATCCCATTATTTGGATTTAATATAACTGGACGATTTGGAGTACTCATTTACATATCCTTATATATTTCTAAAATTCTGTACTGGGCTTGGTGGCAATTCCGTTATTTGAGAATTGTTTGCATCCCTAGCTGTAAGCGAACCCGGCCGTCTGTTAGATGGCAAAGATAAGGAGCTTCGGTCTATACTTGGAAGCACCTTAATAGGCTGGCTTATTTCTGCAACCCCAAAAGTTTTATTTTGAACAACGACATTAACATTAAATAATGATGGGTCCTCTGAACTCTGAACAACATCTACGCTTAAAACGCTTGATAATAACTCAGCATCGGAGACTCTTTGAATTTGTGCCTGATTCAATTGTTTTTGAATATACCCATTTAAAGTCGAATTTATCTCTTGGGTTATTTTTAATCGCATCATCTCTGGGTTTACAATCTTTTGCCCGATTAGTAAATAAATCGTTGTACCAATATATTCATGGAAAGTATTGGAACCCAAGATTGTATACATCCATTTTTTTAGATCTTGTAGTAGCTTTTGCTGCCCTGTTACCGTTATAGGCTTCCCTGTAGCCGTAGTATACCGGAAATCGTTCTCAATTCTTAAATCGTGGCACCTGTTACAAAAAGCAACGTCAGTATAATAGGTTATTTGGAAAAGGTCATCTATTGCTTTCAATTTATTTGCGAATAAGATCTTCTTCCAAACACGAGTAGATTCCCCAAAACCATCGAGTGAAGCCCTTGCCTCGTCTCTTACTAAGGTATAGCTATAAGTAGGATCCTCCGGGTTAATTTCAAACCCATTTACTTTTAAAACAATATCTTCCAATCTTGTAGCAGAAGGAGGCCGCTCAAATCTAAGGGACTGCCTATCATCATCGACTTGTTGAATTTCGTCGACAATTCTATGGGTGCAGCTATTTTCTAATTTTAAGTCGTATACCATTTTTAGTCCTAGCTTGCTGGATCCTCTTCATCCAAGTCTTGTAAGAGTTTTGCATAAGCTTCTGCGTTTGCGGACTCTGAAGTCTGGTTTTCTTCCAAGGGCACAGAGAAACGTCTAACAGTTCTTAGTGAATTTTCGTTCGGAGCAGTTAATTCTGATTGCGAATTCTTGATAATTGAATTCGTGGCCCTGTTTTCAATAACTTGGTCTTCTATTTCTGCTCCTTCTTCCGAGCTTGCTGTTCTTCTATTTTTGAGATCTAGCAATTCTCGATATAACTCATCTATGAGATCTTGAATCTTGTTTATTTTAAATTCTGCCTTTTCTTTCCATCTTTGAATACTTTTAATATAAGGACTTTTCATTTTTTTAGCTAATCTTCCAGGACCCAAATCAGGATACTGAGGAGCCCGCCCGAATCTTTTAGGCAATGGAGTTTCGTAATAGGCCCAAGTAAAATCACCTTCATAACTTTTTGTTGCTAAATCCTCTGAAGACCCCACTGCGGAAGGCTTAACTCGGCGGGCTAGATCAGAAGTTGAAGCAGTCCCTGTCATTTCAGTTGCTTTACCTGAAGCTGTTCTCAGTTTTTGGAGAAGCCCATTTTGTTTATTTCTTAGGCGCTCTATTTCCATTTCTAAATGGGAGATTCTTTTATCTAACCAGACAAACTCTTCACCCCTAACAAAAGGGAGGAAACGAAGAGTAAAATCTTTTAGAATATTTTGTCTCCAAACTGATTTTCCATCATATGCCATAATTATTATGCCTTATAGATCTACTATTTGTTGATCTGCTCCGTTATCACATATACCTAAATTAGCAAAAATTTGTAAATAACCATCCGCAAGAATAGCTTGCTGAACAATTTTATTAAGATATTCTTTCCAATCAAATATTTGAGCCTCTAAACCTACTATGGCTTCGTCTGTAAAACTAGCTAATTCCTTGCATTCCTCGATATTAGAGTCTGCCCCAGCAATTAGTAGGGCTAAATCATTTAAAGGCGCACAACTAAAAACGGAATCTGCTAAATTATTATAAATATTTACAGCTACCTGTTGGGTCCTATCCATCGCATTTGCAATAGTTACGACCCTATCCAAAGCATCTGTACTTGATTTAAGTTGGGCAATAATGTCTACTTGACACCCTGGCGCGATTACGCTAGTTTGTTGGGATCTATCACTACTAATTCTTCCATCTGCCTCAGCATTGGCGCGCTCTAAATCCCCTTGAGTCATAACTGGTTCAGCTATTTCTCTAAGGAAATCGCATATTGCGGCTGCAGTTGGTGCGTTAATTGCGTCTATAATACATGGTGCAAGCATGTAAAGGCAAGAAACTGCTGGTGGTAAGGCCATATCTTAGTTATCCTCATCTTTTTCGTTGATCTCATTTATATTTTGTATAGTATGAAATTTATTTAAGTGTATCTGGGGTCCTTGTTTAAATGCCATGTAAGCAACATGCATCCAAGTTGATAATCGGTGAACCCCTAAACCAATAAAAAAAGGTTCAGCCCAGAAAATAATAGGGTTAGCCCCAAATCCCAATCTCAACGAAAATAAATAACACAACCCAATTGCGACCCAAACCGAAAAGCAGGCGCCACAACTTAAAAGCCCTTTAAGGAAGGAAGACCACCCCATTAGTTTTTCTCTAATCTTTTCAAAAATAATTCTGCTTACAATAATTTCGGTAAAAGCCTCAGTAATGAAGGCTAGTAAGAAAAATTTAAATAAAAAATCTAACATTATCTTTGGATCCTATACATTTGTTTTCCACATTTTTTACACTTACATTTAACTACCATTTGTGCCCCTAACTTAATAGGGCTCGGATTCGCTTTTAATTCGCCCCCACAATGAACACATCGATTAACCCCCACTCTAACTGTTGGCTTTGTTGCTGGGGTCTTTGCTATGGGGGTAGGTCGCGGATTATTTCTCCTTCTTCCTCTTCCACAACATGCCATAATTCTCTCCTTTTTAAAGTATATCCTTATTTCTATTGTATAGAAATGAATTATTAGGTTATTTGGTAGTTTTCTTCTCCTAAAATTTCTTCTCCTATACTATTTCTTCCCTCAACAAATATCTGGAGAAGAGGATTAAGAAGTTGATTTCTTATTTGAGCCGTTACTATCCAATTTTGGTCGTCAATATACCCTATATTCATATCAGACGAAGCATATAATTGGTTGTAATCAAAAGCATTTATTCCTGGGATATTAAAAGTATCCTGTGGTCGTGTTGGGTAGGTTGGGTTAATCCTTAATGCTTCGGAAGTTAGATAAACTGGGATTAAGTTATCGTTTAGGGAATAAGAAATAACAGAGGAGGGGGCAGTATTTGTACTTGTCGTAACAACGTATCCCCGAGAAGGATTAAATAAATCAGTTATTGGTAAATCAAAATTATCAGCGGAAGCCTTTATTCTTATTGTGTCCCCAGGAGAAATTCCGAGACCCCCGGCATTAGTTATATCTACTACGACAATATTTGTGGCTAAATGAGTTTCATAAATTTCAAATTCTAAAACCGAAGGTACCCTGCTTAAAGTATAAGTCCATGAATCCTTGTAATCTAGGGGATTTGTAGGATCAAATTGGCCATCTCTTAAAATTGTTCCCGAATCCAGAGTAATCTCCAGAAGATCTCTGTTTCCAAAATACCCAGGAACAGGAACGCTCCCCAAGGGGTTCACGGCAATAATGGTAGAATAGAGATAAACATCCCTAGGTCTAAAAGAAACTGTTTGAATAGCTTCATAAACGCCTAATTGATTAGGGCCTGTGTCCCCTCTAAGTAGAGTAAAAGATTGTGTTACAGGGAAGAAATAAGTATTTCTAACAGCTCTTGGTAAAAGGCTAATAGAACTAACCCCTTCCTCTGAAGTTGCCTGGAAGGATGCTCTCAAAGTAAAAGTTTTCAACTCTGTGTTTCCAATTATTTCGGAGGAATCGAAATTCTGAACTTCGGCAGTTATATCTGCTAATTTAACGTATGGGTCTGTCCCATAAAAAGATTGTGATTCTGATGAAGTTATTAATTCAGACCCAGCCGATATTGAAATTTCAGGTGTTGGTTGAGCCGCAGGCAAAGGAATTCGAAGGATTAACCCAGCACCACTACTATAGGAATAGGAATCATCCGTTTGAACCCCAATAATGCTAACAGCTGTCATTCCAATTAATTGGTTTAAGGTAATGTTTTCATCTAAATCGATTATGGTTCTTCCCTCTGAAGAAATTGATATACTAGCATTAGTTAAATCGTATTGACTATAAGCTCCGGTTATTGTATCAATTCTCCCTACAGTTAGGATATCATTAAAATCGGTAAGGGCAACCGGAATTGAAACTTCGTAACTTGTTGCGTCGTCCACGCTGGCTTTTATTGCCTCGTCAAAAGCGATTAATTCCCGATTTGGACTTTGCAAATCAAATCTAAGAGCCCATGCGTATTCTGGGGAATCATAACAAACAATATTTTTAGGGTCCCCACAAGCTGAATTATAGATAAACCCAGGCTGGTATGAAATAGTTGAGGTATTATAAATATTAAATATAGGGGCAGAGGGAGTGAGTGTTGTTATATTAGGACCAGATAATGTAAGGGGAGTTCTCTTCCCGTCGTTATCAACTGCCAAAATTGCTATACTTAGCGGAATTCCATTTTCAAAGGATATTCCGGTAGAAACAGTATCCGGGGTAAAACCAAAGTAAGTAACAGCATTGCCGTCTATAATTTCTAGTTGGTCATTAATTAGACAGGTACCTGCTTGTACACAAGGATCAACACCACTTACAGTAGGTAACCCCGTACCGCTTCCCAACGGATTCCGTGGGATCAAATTTTTACAGGTAAGAACAAGGTAGCCACTGGAAACTGTTGCTCCTAACTCGTTTGTTTTACCTATAATATCAGCTGATATATCTAAAGCTGATAAATCTGTTCCGTGTTCTAATGTGACAGTTTCGCTGATTCCGTTACAAAATACATTAAAGGTGTCGTTTGTAGAGTCAACCTTAAATAATTCTTGGGTGTTTCCCTGAATTGATGCCCTGCTACCAATTTCAAGGTTATTATTAACTAAACCCACTCTATTATAGTATTGTAATGGCAAACCAGACTCATTTAACCATATTTCGTATCCGACGATATTAAAAAACCTTCGCCATTTATATTCTGCTTTTAACCTATCTCTAGGATCAATTCCAATTTCAGAGTTTAAACCATCTGATTGGTTTAGGATAATATAGTTATCAGTCCATGTTGCATTTGTTAAGTTGTATGTTTGACCTCCGCGATCAATATTCTGAATAGAATATAACTCTTCAATAAAACCTGTTGTTCCTAATTCGTAGTTCTTAATATCTAATCGCCAATCGAAGTCATTAGATTCTGTTGCGTCGAGATTAAAAGTTGCTTGTGTTACGTCATCTGATTTAACCCGAATTAAGTCATCATCCCGCATCCCAATAATTTGGTTTTTAGGAGTTGTGGGGTCTATTTTAATTAAGGTTGACCCTTTAATGAAACTCGCTCCCGATAAGGAATAATAAGCGTCTTTTGTTGCATTATAAATACCACTCACAGTAGAGAAAGTAGTATTTAAGGTCGTTAAAGTCCAAGTTAAGGGGTTAATATGGTCCACCTTTCTTCGAACCTTACAATTACAAAGTAGCGTATCTGAAAGGTTTGCCCCAATATTTGCATTTTGGTTTGTTTGGGAAACCATTCCATTTAAGTTATAAATATTTGATCTTGTAAGATTTTTAATTTCCGTGATATTTGGGACTTCTGTAACTTGAAAATTCGCAACCCCAAGAATTAATTGTTGGGAATTAATTAGAGTTGCTACCTGCGCCCCTAAGCCATCAAAGGTTACTTCAACATTATCCCCAGGAAAAGAAGAAAAAGTTTGTATCTGAGGGTTAAGTTTAATTTGAACATCGTAACCTGCAAACCCCGAAGCGGCTTCTATTTGGAAAGAATTATAATCTAAAACGTTATAGCCCGTTACGCTATAAGTATCATAGGCCCCATCCGTTGGTCGGACCCGATATAAATCATCGACCCTTTGAATTGAGGATATATCAGGGGATAACTCAGGAACATCTAATCGAACAATCCAATTTACTCCACTTACAAAAGTAAAAGAAGCTGGTACCTGTCTATAATAATCCACGGAAACAGAATCCGTTTTTTGCAAACCAATAGTTATATTTAAAGGATTCGTGTCATCCAAAGTCGCTCTATAAGTTGACCCAATTGTTATATCTGCTCCAGATAAATCATAAAAAGTATTATATGGGGGTGGGACAGAGACTGAATCGTTTCTTATGGCAGTTATATTATCAAAATCATTGTTTACAGCAATAAAGTAGTCATCGGCATCTATTACGACTGCCGTATAGTCGATATCAGAATATTCTGTTGTATCAACTAGAATCTCGGGCATTTCCCAACCAAGGTAGAATCCACCATAATAGGGGATAGCAGAAGTGATAACTGGGGCTGGCACATCCAAAGGGTTATCGGTTGAAACATTTATAACGTCCTGATATTCGCTATAAAGGGGATTTGGGTCAGTGTTGAATGTTCTTACGGAATAAATAAACGGAGAATCCGCCGGAACAGGGTTAACGAAGTAGTTAAAGGTAAAATAAGGGACAGCGGCTACGACGGCATTATTAATTGCAATCTCGTATCCCAAAATTCTTTCTGTCGGTGTGTTTGATGGTGGATCCCAGCGCAGCAAAACCCCACGCATAAAAGAAGAGGCCGTAAGATTTTCGGGAGGCTCTGGTGGCACAGGGTCGTCGTTTCTTGTCGTATCCGGGGTTAATTCTTGTTTGGGACATTCAACCCCAACAAAGTTTAGAACTGGCCATTGAAAAGTTTCATTTAATAATTTCTTTCCTATCGCTACTGCTTGTTTAATAAGCCCGGAAGGGTTTAAAACTTGTAAGTCTAGAGTTATTTGGTCTAACAAATTCTTAATATTTTTAGCAGCTTCCGCTATGCTGCCACAAGACTCTTCATCCCCATTACACTTAAAAACCGTATCTAATTGGTTTAAAGCTTCTGAGAAGTTATTAAAGTCCAATGCTTTGTCCTTGTAATCCCTAAAACTATCTTTTAATGCGTTGAGATCCCCATCTAGTTCTGCAGATAAGTCCGCCCAGGATTGCTTAAAAACGTCGGAAGTTTCTCCTAATTTAATAGGAGATAATTTCATTAAAAACTCTGATACACAATCTGGGAGGCCTAAATCGACATCGCAAATACTTTTGCCGTCGATAGTTATTGCATCGCCTGGAATTGCTAGGTTTGCCATATCTTCATCCTAATCTAAATTTTTTATCCTAGAATAACCCGCCCACCATCAACTGTTGCCTTGGCAGACCCACCAGTTACTTCTGCAGTAGTGCTATTTACTGTTAACCCGGCATCGTTATTCAACACAAGTTTTATATCTCCTGAAGCTCCCAATTCAAGTTTCGATCTATTAAATCTTCGACTGCTATCCGCATCGTCGAAAGCATCTTCAAAAGAAGAAGAATCGCTCCCTGTTTTAATTAAGATATCATCTGTTGTCGCAACTATCCTTTTTCCTAAAACAACTAATGTATCCTTACCATTTTGCCCAATAAAAACTCTACGTTGTGGGGTCGAGCCATTAGGTCCAACTTTAGTTGAAGCCGTAGTTGAAGCCGTAACAGTTTCATCTTCATAATTTTTAACGTGCTGGGTGAAAACCCCGTCAACCTCCCAATAAACGTTTCCTATATTTCTTCTATATTCATCTCCATGCACCACAATATTAACATTTCCAAATATCTCTAGGTCTAGGGCTGCTTCGTCGAATGGATTTCCAGCAACATCCATTTGGGCCAAGCGTTCGTACTCTTGAACTCTATCGTTGTTATCCTTATATTTCCCCGTACTTGCTAAGCTTGTATTTGCTAAAGCATCTGGTTGGCCAAGGCGCATCTTTGCACCTTTTTTAGTGTAAACGCAAAGAGAATTTCCAAAGGTTCTGTCAACGTCTCCCGCCCCTTGGGAATTATCAGGATTATTTTCTCCAATAGGTTCAAGCTCGTTTCCTAATTCAAAAGACCCTTCTGTGAAAATAGTAACTGACCTGTGGGAAATATTATCTTTGCCAATAAAAGGCATAATAATAGCGCCATCGGTAGCAAATTCTAAGGATGTATTGCCCCCTCTGTAGACTAAGCCGCCGGGCTGATTGAACATCCGGTTTGTAATCGAGCCATTTGGGTCATTATAAAGTATTTCCTCCCCTGCCTCGACAATAATTTCATTTCCTTCCGAGTCTTCTCCTTTTTCCACCTTAACCCGATAGGTATCTTCACCATCTCCAGCACTTCCTAAGTGAATAAAATGTCTCCCATCACTTCTATATTCCATAGATAAATGATCTTTAACATTTTTTCCTTGAATAATCCTTCCCTTTCCTTCAATTTTAAGGTTAAAGCTATTGTTTGTTCCAATAGCTTGAGGATTATTGCTCTCACCTGCGGGGAAATCGCTGCCAATCGTACCATAGATCATTCCATATGTTTGAAGGAGCAGAGAAATCCTTCGAGAGAAATCTCTTCCTAAAATTAATTTAGACCCACCTTCTACATTTCCTTCTATAGACCACCCCTGGAGCTTCTCGGGACCGTTATCTGTTGTATCTGCAAACGAAACCCCAGCCCCGTAAAGTGGCCCTGCCCCTTGATACCCAGGAGATTTCCTAGCTGTTATTCCCTCAGAATCGGATGCTTTTAACTCTCCGTATTTCGAATCAGAGGCAGCTATATTAAATAGGATATTTCCGGTTTTAAGTATATCAAAACGCGTATAAGAAGGTTCTTGTTCGGGGTTATAAATTAAATTGGTTGTTTTAATTTGCCCACCCCAATAATAGGAGTCAATATTCCAGGATAAAGCTTCTTCAATTCCTTCGCTATCAATATCGAATACAGGTGGATTAATCCCACCCTTTACTTCATCAGCTGCTCGGTCAACAATTGTCCCATTTAAAGGAAAGCTTAAGTGTAACGTAGAAGCATATCGTTCTTCAACTATTTGTTTTGCTGCGAGCTTTGCTTCTAAATTAGTCAATTCTGCATAGGATTCTTCTGCATATAAATCTGAGGTAGTATAAGGGTCCGATCGCCTATGGGAGGAATATGGGGTTAAGAAGAGATCGTCAATTAAGACTCTTCCATATAAAATGCTGCTAGGATCATTGCTGATTAGTGTTCCATAGTTCCTCACGAAGAAAGTTGGGCTTTCTTCTTCGTTCTCCACGTCAAAATCTAAAAGATCTTCATCGACATCAATTATTCCGTTATGTAACTCAACCATTTCTAAACGGTTTTCTGTAAACGCTAGAGGGGGTACTTCTTTCGCACTTGTTGCTGGAGAAGTAACGGGCGCCTCCCAAAATCCTGGGGGAGTATCCTGAGCTGTTAATGTTCCAATATAATCTCTTTGTTGCTTATCTAGGGTAGCTTCATTCTCCAGGGAAGCTTCATCTTCATTTGCCTTATTTAAGGTGACTATATATTGGAATTTTCCATCAGGCAAAACCATTGCATGGTTTTTTCTTAAGGTGTTTAATTCTGTTGTTATCTGTGCGGGATCTATTTCTTCGTCGCTCTTTTTTAACGATTTAAGCCATGCTTCTTCATCATTCCTAACAACCAAACCTTTTATTGCTTTATATCCCGCAGCACGTGTAGTATTAATTAAACTATTTGTTCTAATAGATTGATCGGCTGCTCTGAGTTCAATTTCGTTTAGCCGTTGGTTACTTAAGGAAATATCGTCGCTAACATAAATACTTCCTCCCTGAGATGCCTCGACAAGGGCATCTCCTGGATATAGTTTTCTTCCTCGTTTTGTTCTAATAAGAGGCTGGTTTCCAATATATAAATCTTCCTCTTGTGCAAAAGTATCGAACCCGTCAGTCGTTGCTATTGGTTGAAAATGGTTATATTTATCTAGGGATTGCGCAATATAAGTTATAATTCTTGGGCTACTATCAACTTCATCATCGACCCACCCCAATAAGGCTTGAGACCCTTCTTCTGGCATTACGCCAACCATTGCTCGGCTACCAACATAACCAAAAGATAGTGGAACTTTAGTAAAGGTCTGGGCCTCCGACTCCGCGTAGATATCGCAAAGGTATTGTTCTTCGTCTACGAATACGATTCTACCGATTGCTAGTTTTTTAAATGTCATTTCAAACCTTAAATATCATTTACAAAGGCAGAAGATCCTAGGTTACAAGAGCAACTGCTTGATTGTTTTGTACTAAGCATTTCAGATAACGGAATTTCAATCCCCTGTTTAGCTGCTTCGATCCAACCACTAAGCCTTCCGGCTGGGTACTTATCATCCCCCAACGTAGCTACTCGCTGATCTAAGTTAAGGTCAACATTATAAACTCCGGCCCCCATTCCACCATGTAAGCCTTTAGATGCTGTTGCTAGCAAAAACCTTCCAAGGTTTTGGACACTAACTTGTTTTAATTGTTCTTTAATAAAGGCGATAATATCCTCTAGAGATTCAAATTCAGGAGGAACAGAAACGGTCCCATCCTCTTCCAAGGATAAGCCTCTTCCATACCCGAAAAAGCCAAATACCTCATATCCATTACTGTCCGAAACAGGAATAAGCCAAGCATTTTCACCTGGGTTTACTTCTTGGGGGTTTCCATCAGAATCCCTGGTATAACCGTAAGAACTTAATTGGTTAATTCCTACTGTTGGAAACGAAGCATGAAAGTCTGACTCCGCGGAGGGCCGGGCAGGTACCCCGTCATTTCCAGCTTGTACTAAATCCCAATATCCAAAGTCCATTGGCCATCCTGCCGTATTTCCGGCAAGCGACTGAATAAATCTTTTAAGAGGATTAACCCCTACATCATTATTCGAGCTTGCAGAATCCAATAATTCAGCGAAAGTTGTAGTTAATCTTTCTCTAGGGGATTCTCCAACATCTGCCGCACGGCCACTTAATCTTGGGGTAGGCTCATCTTGGTTAGGCTTAAATATATAAAATAAATTTGGAATTCCTTCTGCAGGGTTAGTATCTGTCCCGGCACCCCTTCCCTGACTAGTTCTTGCGAACCGCTCAATAATTTTTCTTCTGCCTGCCTCTAATTCCAAAGTTGTTTTAAACGTTCCCCCATAATTATACGAATGGCTTACCTTCCGTACATAATAAAATGCGTCGTGAGGCTCATAATAAATTGGATAGCCTAATTGAATTTCAGACCTTCCAATAATTGTAATGCTACCCCCTACATAATTTCTATTATGCCTCTCTAAGTTGAAAGCTGCCTGGTACCTACACATCTCGGGGCTATTAATATCCGAGCGGGTATTATTAAAACTTGGCTTAAACCCATATTGTTTTAATAATTTAACATCAAAAACATAGCCTTGTGGGCGGGCATCAGTTGAATCCTTAGTTGCGCCGTTAACGCCGTAAGCCGTTAAAACAGAAGATTCTTGAACTCTAATATTTTCTGAGAAAACTTCCTCCGCCTTAATGACTTGAACCCTATTTCTTGATACATCAAGATTCCAGAAGGGAGGCTTAAGAACTAGCGTTCCATCCATGTCCTGGTAGAATTCGTAATTAACAAGTTTTTGAAAATAATGAATTGTTTCTAAAAGGTTTTTGTTAAGATGAAGTTTAGTAGATTCATATTCTGTTGGGAATTCTGGTCCATTTCCCCTCTTAGGGTTTAGTTTAGTTAATACATTTTCAATAAAGTCTTGATTAAAAAAGTATTTGAAAGAAGGAATATTTGTAGGGACTCCAAAAGGGTATGAACTGAGTCTTGTGGGGAATTGGAATGCTTGGTTTCTTGCTGCCTGCCCTTGTCTTGCGGAGTTAAAAAATTCGCGAGCTTCCGCCCATTCATTTTCAACGTTTTGCGCATCCCCTGCTTCCCCCTCACCTAAAACCCTAAACGAAGCTCCTTTTCTTCCAAATATTTGTAATTTTGATACTACGTCGTCGAAACTAATTCGCCATTTCCAAAGATTCTCCGAAACTTGCATATTTCGATTATAGCTTTCAATCATATCTGGAAATGTTATTTTTGCGTCTTCCTTGAAAGCTACGTTACCAATAAAAAACCTATAAATTAAATATTGAATCACTTGGATTGGGTTAGGAGCCCCGTTTGCCGTATCTAGGACTTCTTCACTAATAATATTGCTAAAAATAGGTTCATACCCTTTATCCCCTCCGGGGAGAACCAAACCAGTTATTGTTCCTCTTGCAAGCTTTAGCCACCTTAAATTGTCTTCTGCATGGATTACGATTCTTCTATCCCTTGGGTCGTCCGAGGGATCAATTTTAGTGACACAACCAAAAAATACGGGGTAGTATCTAAAAGCAATATTTCCAGTTAAAAAGGAAGGGGCGCGGCTTAAAAGTTTTCCGATAAAACCAACTCCACCCTCCCTTGGGAAATATCCTTTCATCCAAATTTGTATTTTTTGCATTGGAGAAAATACGCATACCCCGTTTTTGTAGAAAGGATGGGGACTATGAATAGGGTTTCGCAAAGTAACCGTAGCAGTTGCTGGGGTTGGCATTAATCCGTCATCACCAGCTCCAACTTCATTGTTTACTTGAACATCATAAATATATTCATTAAAATTAGCCCGAGCTTCGCAATTGTTACAATATTGAACAGTAGGTTCTCCGTCAATATAGACCAATACGTCGGGTGCTACTGTTATAACTCGTTTTTGCGTTTGATCAAAAAGAGACATATTAAACTGTTCCCAAAGTTGCTGTTAAGTTAGTTAGGAGAGGGAATGGAATATTAGCAGCATCAGCAGCATAACTTCTAAGCCTAGACCTAACTGTAAATTGGAAGTTATATCTTAATCTAAAAGGATTGCTTGCGTCCTCCCCAAGGCTAAAGTTTCTGAAACTTCCAATATAAAATACCCCGTCATAAAAAATTGTAACTGCACCCACAACAGATATCGTATTTTTTGCGTATTGTAAATAGTCACAACCGTTATTTCTATATATAAGATAAAGAGACATAAGATTCTGGAACCCAAGAGATTGAGTTCTCTTCATTCGGGTAATTCCAGCTTCCTTAGTATAAAGCCCTGTTGAAGTTCCAGTCGCAGTAATATCGGCTAAGTTATTTCCTAAATATTCAGTAACAACCCCACCCTTTGCTTGATATTGTTCAAAATCCTTTGGATAGTTAAACCTGATTTCTCTAGGATTTACTAATAAGGTAAGAGGAGGAACGAATACTTGCCGCAAAGCAGCTTGCTGCAGCCCAGATAAGCCTGTTGGGATGTAAGAAATCTTACCTGAATCTTGAAGTTGCTCAACACTTCTTCCGCCACCCTGAGTTACATTCTGGATCCCCCTAATATTTGTAACCCCTGCAGCAGCCGCAACCCCATAGGAAAGGGGATTCAAATTTCTATGTATATTTAGATAAAAGGACATCGGGGTGAATTGATTTAACTCAGCCGCAGACCAGCCAGGGTCTGGATCTGTTACAGTTCCTGCTAAGGGGATAATAAGTGGGGTTACATTATTAGGCAAAGGTATCCCAATAGCTAGGCGGCTCATTAAGCCTCCTGTATTTAATGCAGCCTCGAAGCCTCTACTTAAAAAGTTAGCCGAGGATTGAAAAGCACTATTTGCTGCTTGGAAAAGTCCCATTGTTCTCCTAAAACGTTATGAATAAATGTAATGTCTTTTCAACTGTAAAAGACCAGTCAATTTGAAACCTGTAGGGTCTTTCTGCCGATTCTGTTACATTAAAGGAATTAAAGTATCCAGTAAAAATTCCAAAATCATTAATTAAACGTAGCCCGGAAAAAGCAGAAACCCGTCCGTTAGCATCGCTATAAATAGCTCCATTGTTTTTATATAGGCTAAGAAGTCTTTCGTAAAGGATATAGGAGAAAGTTACCCTCCTATCAATTCCTTCAGACATTCCCGCTTCTAAATTAATAAAACCCCCAGTACTTCCTCTAGCCGAAATAATATCTAACTCATCCCCCCAATGATATTCAACCCACCCCGCTAATGTTTGAACAGTTTGAATCTTTTTTCTATAAGTATAGTCAATACTCTCAGGGGGAACTTCTAAAACGAGAGGAAGTTTATCCAAAACACTAAGCAAGGTATTAAATGCTTGAGGAATATTTGAAGGTAGCTCGTTATAAGGAGGAACTGTCACATTAACCGGGATAAACATGAAAGGCCACCTAAACGGTGGAAAATCCGACTCGTTAGAAGGCAATAAAGTTAATCCTCTTTTCAAAGATTTAACTTTTATTTCATTCTGTATTTTTTGGTCTGCGTTAACGTCTGTTCTATCATTATAAGCCATTAGCTATTTTCCCTAGGTGTTCTTGATTTATGTGGGGATTCTTGAAGTTTAATACCTCGCTGGTTCATTTCAGCGATGCCCTCCCTAATCCCTCCTAATTCTTCAAGCATTTCATCCGATCTATCTAATGCTTGAGTAGTGTTGGCTGAGATCATGTCTAAAAGCTCCTCCTGTTCCCCGATTCCGGTCACGGGGTCTCCTGCAGCCTCTTCTGCGGATCTTAGCTGTTCATTCGTCATTTCTCCTAATCTTTCAGCATTTGCCTGAAGCGCAGCTACATTTGCTTGAAGAGCAGTTTCTGCCGCACCTTCCATTCCTTCCCGATCACTAATTGCAGTTACAACGGGGTCTAAATCCAATGTTGCCCTTTCCGCTTCTGCCCTTTGGGGCCCCCTTTCTGCCCTCCCCTCAACTTCTCCTCGTGTCGCCACCATTTGAGGTATTTGGGTTTCTTCCCTTTCGCCTGCTGGTGCAGCGCGCTCTTCCAAAGCGGGGGCTTCTGCCTTCCGCGCTTCTGCCCTTTGCCTTCTTACTTCTTCCCCAGCCTCTACGCCCGCCCTTTCTTCAACGATTTCCGGTATCGGAGGAGGTTCTGGCAATGCTTCACCGACCTCTGCCGACCTGCTTATTGCTTCAATAATTCCTTTCGGGTCCGAAGTTGCCTCAATTGTTTCCCTTAGTTGGTCTAATTGTTCAAACCGAGCTGCCTCTCCAACAACGATCGAATCTTTCAAGGCGTCAATATCTTCCCCAGTGTCTAGTTGAACTAAACTTTGTGTCTGTGCTGTTAGTTGATTAAGTAAGGCTTGTAACTTTTCGCTTTGGTCTTTTCCTGATTCGTCTTCCCTTAATGCAGTTTCTATTTCATCGAGAGTACTTAATGCATCCGCAGGGGTGCTAATTTTATCTACCTCTCCGAAAATCTTTTCTTGGGTTGTGGAAAAATTATCTGCTAATTTATCAAAATTCTTTTCTTCGTTATCTGAGGTTCTTCTTAGTAAACCTCCAACTTCCCCCGCAATAGCCATTGATACGTATTGCTGAGCTTGTCTTTTCGCTTCTGCCTCTGATGCCCCAGCTTGAAGGAAAGCTTCAGTAAGTTCCCCAGCAAGACTTTCTTCTATGGCTTTTCTATTTTCCCCACCTGTCTCAACAACATCCTCCCTAAGTCTTGTTAATCCATTAGCAAGTTTTGCCGACATTCTTCTCATAGTCGCATGGGTAGCCTCATCAATTTTTCCTTGTTCTTTTAATAGGTCAACCGACTCCTTTAAGGAACTTAAGTCCAAGTCAGCTCCTGATTCTATACTTTCAAAAACATTTCCTAGAGCCTCTTCGAAAACATCTTTTGTAATATCTGCTCGGGTAGGGCCATCTCCGGTATCCTCCAGACGAATGCTTGCTTTTTGAAGGCCACTTTCGACATTAGAAACAACTTTTAATAAGGCACTTTTAGTATTTTCAGGAATAGATTCAAGGGCACCAATAGAAGCTCTCAGTGCCACCCTAACTTCCTCGGGGGCATTTTTAATAAACTTTCCTAAAGAATTTAACACTTTTTGTTGCTCAACGGCAACAGAAGTCCCATTTCTTTCTGATCTTTCTTGCGCACTTTCTAAAGCGGATAGGACATCACTAATCTTTGTTGCCCCCTCTATTAAACTTTCCTGCATATTTCTACCAGCATATTTTAGTACATCAGACGCTTTTTCTAGGTCTTCTCCTCCGAATGCTGCGGATATATTTTCGAAATAAGTCCCAAAAGCACTTAGTAAGTCTGCGCGCATTGTATCCGTCGAATCTCTTAACTTTTTAAAATAACCTCCCATATCCCCAAGCGATTCCAATTTTCCTGAAATTTCTCCGAAGATTTCTTCTGTTGCCTCTATTTTTCTAAGCCTGCCTTGCTCTGTCGTTAAAACGGCGTCTGAAACGTTATTCATAGAATTTAATAAATCCTGCATTCCCTCAACTGTTTCTCTATTTCCAGCCCCGGATCTAATAGCAGAAGCAACGTCCCTCAATCCTTTTAATTGTTCCTGTTCTACCCCTTCCCCGGGTGTTTTAGCCTTTAAGCTATCCAAAGAAGTTTGCATATCTTTGAGATACTCTCCAAGGGATTCTTCTGCACCGGGGATTTCCTTAATTTCATCCCTAAACAGATTTAAGGCGGCCTCAACTGCATTAATGCTTCCACTCGATTCTGAAACTTCCCTTATAAGGCTTCTTGCACTGTTTTCTACCAAAGGCCCGAGATCTTGTCTTTCAATTGCAGAACGAAGATTAATTAGATTTTCTCCAAGTGCTTGTTCTGTTGAATCTAATTGTTTAACAATTCTTCTAGCTTGCCGGTCACTAGAGGATCGGAAATCCCTTCCCAAGCCCCCACTTTCTCCAAGGTCGATGGGGCCCGCAAGATCTATTTCTTGGGGAGCAGCAGGGCCTCGTGTTTTAGCAGGTCTTTTCGCGGTTGTGGTGGTAGGGCTTTCAAAATCTGAAAATATTTTTCTTAAACTTTCAATTTGCTGAGATAAGGAATTTCCAGTTTCAGAAAAGGAAGCAGCATGGTCTTCTATCATCCTTGTTAAGTTACCCACTCCCGATTCCAGAGAGGATAGGTCCGGGGCGACCCCGCTACCCCTTGCCACCCCGCCGCCGGTTGGCTCTGGTAATGCCTTCGCTGCTTCTGATACAACTGCCGATAATTGCGAAGAGAAAGCATCTACTGATTTCCCAAGGGAAGATTCTAGTTTTTTAACAATATCTGTCCCCAAAGAAACATTTGCTAATGACGCATTTAATCCTTGCATTTGGGTATTTATGTCCCCTATATATTTAGCGGTACTTGAGAACTCTTTATTAATCGCAGAAATTTGGGAAGAAGTATTTTTTGCTTCGTCCTGTAAGCCATTAAGACCTTTTTGCATTTCAGAAAATAGCTTTGTAGTATCCCCAATCATACTAGCAGAAGTATTTACCGCTTTTGTAACCTCCGTAACTTTTTTGGATATGCTTTCTTCAGCCATAGTTTATTTCCTATCTTTTCCGCCGCATTTTATTGATAAATACTTCGGGGTTCATGGGAGGAGGGGTCTCATCTTCTTTATTAGGATTAAACTTCTCAGCTATATGGTCAATTATTCCCTCGTTCTCAAAAGATTCCATGTCCTCCGACGTAAGCTGTTGAGACATATAGTGAGCTTGGCCTCCTTCAGAAGTTTTAATCTTCTCTTGGTGTTTTAATTCCTCTGTTCTTTGTCTTGCAATTTCTTCAGATAATTCTTGTTCAAATAGTCTTTTATGTTTGAATTGATCTCGGACAGCTTCGGGGTCATAATCGACCAGGAGATTCTTCCCTCCTTTAGTTTTGGTGTAACTTTGTAACTTTTCTTCAATCATTTTTTGTTCCTTAACCTTTTCATATTTGCCCTTCTTTAGGTACCTTTCAATAATTTCATCATGCCTATCCTTAACTCCGGACATTTGCTTTTCTAATTCGTCAACTAGGTCTTCCTTGGATTGGACCTTAAAACGTGGTTTATAGTCCTTTCCATATATAATGCTTTCTCTATATGCTTTTTCTTCTTTCTTTCTGTTTTCATCGGCTTGATTTAGCTTTTTAATTCCCTTAGGATTAATAGCCGCAGCAATCATTTTTGCAGATGCCCACATCTTATCAAAATCATTCTTTTCATCCTCAACCCTATTATAATAGGACCAAAGTAATTGACAAATATTATAACCAAGATTTACGGTTCCAGGAATTCCCGAAACTGCAACCGCGGTTAAAGGTGTTCCCTTTGTTGACATCCATAGCCATCTAGAATCTGGCTCAAAAGAATAGCGTTCAACCAATTTAATGCTTTCATTAGCTCTTTGCCCCAACTTAAAAAGCTCAGTTAAAATCATATTATAGACTCTCGGATGAAAGGTCTTTATTAAATTACGAGCTTCTGTCATAAAAGCTTGTCTATTGGTTAAGACATTAACATCCCCAATCATATAGATAGAATGTAGAAAATAATAAGTATTCAAGTTTTCTAAATATTGTGGGTTTTCCTCGTTTCCAGATAAAGCTTTAATCTTATATAGCTCATTATCATTTAGTGTTTTGAAAATAAGAGGAATATCTCTATAATAAGATTGAAGTTGAACAAAACTTTTGAAGATCATTTGCTTTGTATCAGCAAAATTAACAATACCAGGAGGAGCCTCCAAACTATTTTGAAGATTTTCAACCTCAAACTCTTGTTTTGTCGTAATCTTTTCCATTATTTCTTTTTCTTCCCTTTAACACCAGGCGGTAACTCGCCTTCCCTTAAAAATTGGGAATCAGAAGTTAATTGGATTCTGTCATCATCGAATTGGGAATCTCTTTTAACATTTTCCCTTTCTTGTTGGGCCTTTATCTGTTTTATTAACTCAGCTTTAGATGCTGGTTTTTCATTTTGACGCTTAAAAGCTGGTTTAGGAGTCGGTTTTTTAGGGGTATTTTTTTGAAAAGCGTTAGCCGCCTTTTTAGCATCTTCCGGTGCCGCTATTTCTTTTTTTTCTTCTGATTTTTCCGGATAGTTTTCTTCTTCTATTTGGGTTACTTCCGATAAGTCCTGTATTTTTGATTGACGAACGTCACCGCCCCCCGGAATTAAGGATTTTAATTGCTTTACTACTTCCTCGTCGGATAAACCTGAGAAGTCTAACCCCTCAGATGTTTCCTCCGGCAAATCTTCCTGCTCAGGAGAGGGTTCGTCAACAGTAATTACCCCTGGTGGGTGCTCTTGTTTTTTCTCCCTATCAAAGAAATCTTGTATTATTCGCCCCTCCGCAGTAAGATTTCCTTTATCATCGTACATGGGGATTTCTTCTTCCGATTCGGGCATAGAGAAGCTTCCGTCTGCCACAGGAGGCCCCGCGGCAGGTTCTCCTTCCTTAACCTTTTCAAGTTTTGGTTTTTGATTTTCTAGGTCTTCGTAATCTGGGATTTCTTGCTTGGGTGGCTCTGCAAACTCAATTGTTTCCTCGATATTTTCATTAAAGCTTTCTTCAAACTTTACATAGGAATCAAACAGCCTATCTCTAATCTTAACATTCCAGCTATTAATTACCTCCCTCCAAAAAACATTCTTTTGTTTTTTGATTTCATTCCCACTTTCGTCGTATTCCCCAGTAGGAAAAAGTTGGATGGACCCAAACCTTTCTCCTCCAAGGGCCTTAATTGCGTAGGATAATACTTCGATTTGATAATTAAGGATATAAGCGAGGCGATTTTTGAATTGGGAGCAATATTCATGCACTTTTGTTTGTTCCTCGGCTGTTAATAACCCAAGGACAATTTCTTTCTTAAAGACGTTTATTTTGGTTTCACCATAACTTGCGTCTTTAATCTCTTGCAATACCCCTAATAAGGATTGCAAGTTGTAACGAAATTCAGACATATTTACATCTCCTATAAATTTTTATATATATTGAGTGCTTCCTCTATTAATATAAAAGGAATAACAGACTATTCTGTAGAAAAATCTTGCGTTTTTAGGATGAGAATTAAAGGTGTGAATGTACATTTACATTTACAACCGTAGTAATAACGGTCTCAATGTTACAATTTATTTATTTTTATCTATATCTAAATATATACTTATCTTTTATCTTACGTGGGCTTTACTCTATAAGCCTTATCTTCGTTAGAGTCATCAGTAAAGTAAGCTTCTAAATCTGGTGTTTGTGATGCTGTAACATCGCTTACGGTTATACCAACATCTTCCGCAACGACTGCTTGTTGGCTATTGAATTGAACGCTAAAACTATTCATCCAGCACCCCTCATAGTAAGTTATCATCATTCTACCTGGGGTTTCTGTAGCATCGTCCGGGATACCGGGCTGGCCACTTGCCTCTGAATCTTTTTCTTCCCTGGTTCCGCTTGCTTGGGTCTCAATCTCTGGAGCTTTATTAATTTGGCTAAAAATTAATTCTTGACGAATATCAAAAGGCCATTTATGGTGGCGTAAACTTCGAACGATTCCCTCTATCCCAGACTTATAGCCAAAGACTTGAAAAATATTAGATAACCAAAGAGCAATTCTATTGGCAGAAATGGTAGTTGGTTGGGTAACCCCCGGAACAACCTCCGCTATTCTATCCCCAAAGCCAATTCCAAAAACTGGCTCAATATTTCGAGATTCGTTTACGCCGAAAGAATTTAAAACTCCAATTTGCTGCAAGGACCCAGCAGCGTCAGCTGTTCCTTTTTGTTCTTCCGTAGCAGCAAATCCAAAGAGCCTGACTTTTTGAGATACAACTGCTCGAGTATTCACTTCTGGACCGTGAAAGTGGGTGTATCCGGAATCATTTACCATTTGAAAATCCTCATATAGTTTATCCTAGGTGGGGGCAAAAAGCCCCCACCTAGGTTAATTTCTAATATAAATATTAGACTAAGGGTTAACCCTGAAAGCCTTGTCTTGTAATGAATCATCAGCAAAGTATTGCTCGGGATCACTATCAAGAGGCCCAGCTGTTACGTCTGATACCTGAATACCTACGTTTTCGGATACGATTGCGGTATCGGCACTAAATGAAGTCCCATAGCTATTCATCCAGCAACCTTCATAGAAGGTTACTAAAGCTTTTGTATTCGCGTTGGGGCCAGCATCTGAATTAACTCCACCAATTTGAACTTGCGTCTTATTGCCAGTAACGCCGACTGGATTCAAAACGCTTGGGGTTTTTGCAATCTCACTAAAGATCATCTCTTGGCGAATATCAAAAGGCCATCTGTGATGACGTAAACTTCTGATAATCCCATCCACGCCAGACTTATATCCAAAAACTTGGAAAACATTGATAAGCCATAGTGCGACACGATCAACAGAAATCGACATTGCGTCTGTTACCCCAGGAACTAGCTCCGCGACGCGGTCGCCGAATCCAATTCCTCGCGCTGTTTCTACATTTCTTGATTCTGAAGGCGAAAATGAAGTCAAAACTCCAATTTGGTTAATTGGGTTATTAGGGTCGGAACCTCCAGCAGGGACGAAACTAAAAAGACGTACCTTTTGGGAGACGGCGACTCTTGTGTTGACTTCAACTCCCCTCGTATGTATATAACTTCCGAGTTCTACCATGAGTTGTTATCCTCCTAAACTCTTCTTAAAATTCTTGCCTTACCCTTAAAGCTTTTGTTCTATTTGAAGATAAATAATCATCATTATCAAAGTCGCCGATTAAGGATGGACCAGCAACTACATCAGAACATATAATCCCACAGTTTTCTGCAACAACCGCTTGAGTTGATTGAAATGCCATTGAATAACTGCGCATCCAACAACCTTCGTAATAGGTTACTAAAATCTTTCCATCTTCTATAACTGGGGTTATGGTATTTAACGCTTCTGTTGCATCACTACCAACAATCCCAGCATTTGATTGCCCTCCAGCATTTTTAACTTTTGCTAAAGTTGGGCCTTTATCAATCGCACTAAAAACTAGCTCTTGGCGAATATCAAAGGGCCACCTATGGTGTTTTAAGGATCTAACTAAACCATCCACACCAGATTTATAACCAAAAACCTGGAAAATGTTTGATAACCAAAGGGCAACTCTATTAGCTTCTATCGAGGCAGCACTTGTTACACCAGGGATTAGTTCCATAATTCGATCACCCGATCCAACCCCGCGCAACTCTTCTACTGCTCTTGATTCGGAAATACTAAATTGGGCTAAAGCTCCAATTTGTTCCATCTTATTATCAGCAGTAAATGAACTATATCCAAAAATTCTAACTTTTTGAGATACTACGGCTCGAGTATTTACTTCGACACCATGGTTATAATAATAAGACGCATTAACTACCATTATAGGTATTTTCCAGCAATTTTATCTATATCTAAATGTGATAGTTTTTTCTTAGTTTGATCTAAGAATAAAACGGGCAACCCAAGTTGGTTGCAAATCATTTCAAGCTCTGTTCTTCTTGCTTCGGGTAAAGTTGCAAGATGCATTAAAACGATTTTTTTATGTTTTTTAGACCGGAATACTTTATATCTAAAATCTAGCTGTAATTCAGAAATCCTACGTAAATTTTCGTTAATTTCTTCAAAGCTAGCTAACTTTTTCCCCCCAACCAAAACTAAAATAACTGCTTTTAGATCCTTTGGTAATCTATCCGGTGCTTTATCCGCAGTAGCACTATACCCATCTGGAAGATGTCTAACACCATCATCAGGATTCTTTCGAGACCCTCCGGATCCAGTATCATTCGGATTTTGCCGCGTATATTCGGCAGAATCGTTTGTTGGGTATATAGCTACTTTTCGTCTTTTGGACACGGCTTTTTATAGTCCTCTCTCTTTGAGCCAAGCAGCGATTTTCATAAGATTCTCGGCTTCATCAAGAAGAGCTTTACTACGGGAAGCAGCATCCTTTAGCATACTAGCATTCTTGGTTTTATTCCATACACCAAGATCATAATAAGTTTGGTTATCACTTTGATCCCCATAGGTTTCTTTTGCTTCTCTAACCGCTTGTTCATAAGACATTGTCATGTCGTCCAGTTCTTTTTGACTCATACGGTTTTGTTCCTCAGCAGAAACCCCATGCATATAATCATGGGGCTTACCTTCGCTAGCATTTTTAACAGCTTCGCGTTGCTCTCTACGATTATGTGCGTTCTGTTCCTCAGCGGAAATCCCATGCATATAATCATGCATATCTTCTTCATCTGGCCAGCCAGCACTCTTATCACTAGCTTCCTCACTAACTTCTTCGCTAGCTGTTTTTTCACCAGTATCTTTTAGACCACTTGTTGACCAAGGCTCTTCCGCTTCAGAAACATCCTTGAGTTCATCATAAAATTCTTTGCGTTGCTCTTCTTGGGGAACCCCATGCATATAATCCTGAGGCTTATCTGCTTGTTTCTTAAAGACAGCGTCGAGCTCTTTTGCAATATCAGCAATGTCGTTTGCGATCTTAATGAATTCAGATTCAGATGACATTTCTTATTCTCCTTTATTTTTAAATAGAAAATTTGTAATTACATTCTAATCAGAAAATTAATGGATTATTAATGCAAAAAGGCACTTCTTATCATTAAGAAATGCCTTTTTACCTATTAGAAATAAATATTAAAAGTTTATTAGGGGATCCAAACTTTAATTTTCTTCGTTTCCCCACTAAATTCAACTAAGGGGCAGCCCTTCTTTGATGGGGGATAACCTTTCATATGAGCATAGGATCCCCAATGACTCAAAAACGTTCCAGAATTAATAAAATGCCGTTCTTTTTTAATGACTGCTTTATTTCTTCTATCGATAGCATAGGATTCCAAGGGAATATGCCCTAAGCCGTGGGTATGCCCCATGACGTAGAGATCTGCATCAGCTAAATTTTGTAAATTAATAATTGAATTTAGCTTGCTTACAGGCTTAATCGCCCCAGATCCCCCGTGCATTGTATAAATAGTATAATTTTGGGATCCAATTTGTAGATAGTGGAAAATTCCATGTCCAAAATATCTAACAGGGGTCGGTGAGGCATAATTCCATTGTTTCACCATATTTTTAACCAAATTCATTCCAGAATGCTTAAATACCCGCCATTCGTGATTCCCCATATGTACCCCTAAGAGTTTTCCTGCTTTAGCCAGAGGCATATGGAGTTCAACGTAAGCATCAAGTTGTTCTTCCACGATTTGATCTTGTTCAAAAATTCCGGCACCGACACTATCCTTAGTTGCCGTTTCAAGGGCATCCCCCATTAGAACTAGATAGGTGTTATCCCTTTCTAGAATTTGGTTAATTGCCTTTTTGTGTAATTCTAAATCGTGGTATTTGCTTCCTAAATGCTCATCTCCCTTAAAACAGATAAAGCATTTTCCTTCTGAATTTAGGGTAAGATCCTTATAAACACTAATTGTTGGTACCTTATCATCAACTTGAGTAGCCGATAACAGATCCAATGCTTGGTCTTTTTCTTCGGGCGGTATCATTAAAAGTTACTCCTTCTCAGGTTGTTTCTTCTGCTTCTTCAATTTCTTTAGTTGAGAAGCTGCAGCATCAAGATCATCTCCCTTACTTTCAGTACTCTTAATCTTAAGATGTGATTTTACTCCTGAACCGTCGGGACTAAAATCAGGGATGTACCGATCTTCTTCTTTAACCTTTGAAGAAGAATTTTTACTTTCAGAACCTTGTTCAATAATAATTTTACCTTCTTGCTTCTCCAAAACCTCTAATTGTTTTTGTAATATTTCTAGTTGGGATTTATTATGGACCTCGCTGAGTTGCTTAAGCTCTTCAATTTTATCAGCGAGGGCATCAGTTGAAAGTTGTTGGAGAGCAGTGAGATCAATTTGAGGTTGTGCGTTTTTCTCTGTAACTTCCTTCAATTCTTGAAGCCTTGTATCTAATATATCTTTTAAGCTATTAATTAACTCTGTATTTAAATTTTCTGTGGGCTTTTCTTGATTTGGTTGTGTTGGCATTGCTTGATTTGGGTCTCCACGATATGCCAACGAACGAATTCGTAAATGTTGTTCGTTAACTTTTCTTTGGTGTTCTTTGGCTGGTTCTTTGCGCATAATTTTAGCTACCTTAAGCTCAGGAATTATTACTTATACAGATTATAAACACATTATTCATAGAAAAAGCAGTCCTATTTGACTGCTTTTTCCTTAAAACTACTGAGTTAGTAGAAAATTAAACAACATTCTTTGGAGGAACTGTCCAGCCATTCTTTATATAAGGGCTTGTTCCTTGATTTGGGCGAGCCGCATCGATACGGGCAACATTTTGTCCAATCGTGCGAACACTCTTGCCAACAAGATTTCTGCCATTTGCGCCGGATCCCGGGCGAAGAGCTACTTTACCAATGTCTAAATTTCCACCACCATATAATGGGTATCCCATATTATTCTCCTTTTTTATGTATTAGTCTGTCCTGGCTGATAGCCATATCTAAAATTCTGAATACCCCAATCTCTTAGTTGTTGAGGGGTAGCTTTTATTCTTGTCGTCTTGTTCCTAAACGGAAGACTTAGATTTTGATTTGTTGTATCTGGGGACGCAGGCTGAGGAGGAATAGATTCCCAATCAGACTTTTTATTCGTGTCCCAAGCATTAATTCTTGCAGCACCAGAAGCAAATCCTGCTCCAATAGGGACTCCATCTGTTAGCCATTGTGCCCCGATTGGAATTGTTGGAAAACCGCCTCCACTAACTTCCATTGCCTGAATATTTGCAAAAGCAGTATTCCAGGTAACAAAGTCTTGAACGGCTCCGACTGTATCGACAAGCATTGCCCAACCGACCCTATTGGCAGTCCAATTTATATTAGAGCCCCAATAGTCTGGACTTGCAATCTGGTCGTCCCAATAGTTAATCTCATAAGGTTGAAGAATCCCTAATGTTTGAGTTACCGTGTTAGATTCATTAAGATCTGTTGATTCAGATAAAATTAATTGCCACCCAGTAGCATCAAAAGCTGCGGGAGTAACATTTTGAATTTCAATATAATCAGGATCTGTGTTAAATTCGGTAATTAAGATTGGGCTCGTATAAGCAATTTCCCTAGCCTGCATTCCGTTCTTTTCAGAAACTTGATATTGCGTGGAAGGTTGAGGCCGTTGCCCTCGGCCAGGTCTTGTTGTCACGTTAAATAAATTAAAGTTACTATTAAATAGTGTTCCCATTTTTATATTCCAGTATGGTTTCTGAACGGAATTATTAATTCAGGATTTGTAACTCCAACTGAGCTTTCTGAAGCAGAATGAGAAACATCCCAATCAGATTTTTGATTCGTATCCAACGAATTAACACGTTTGATTCCGTAGTTACCTGATACTGTTGGAATCCCATCGGAAGACCATTGAGTTTCTGGAACTGTAATCCCCACGAAAGCACCAACATTAATACTCATACCTCTAATATCTGATTCTGACCAACCCCAGGATACAAAATCCATCACATTTCCTAAAGCGTCAATAATCATTATCCACCCATTCCCAGCAGCAGACCAATTAATGTTATTACCCCAATAATTTGGATCAGGCGCATTATCAGACCAATAAAGTAAATCACCGGGCAATAGAGGAGTTATTGGCTTTGTAATAGCATTAACAAGGTTAATGTTCACTTGACTATTGGATAGAACTAACTGCCACCCCGGAATAATAAAGGGGCTTGGAGATATATTTTGAATTTCAACATAATCGGGGGTATCTATCACAGCCTCAGTTATTAAAATTGGACTTGTATAAGCAGTAACAGTTGAAGTAAAATGAGGAAAATTGTCTCTCCTATAATTCTGGGAATTATGGAAAGGTCTCTTTTCATCCATAAATCGAACAAATCTATGGATTCTTGCAGATTCTGTATCCTCTATAGTCCCTTTTGGTTTTAATTTCCAAAAGGAGTTTAAGTCCTTATTAAATCCATAGTTTGCCATTTAACACTCCTTAAACCGCTGGGTCGTATGGTGGTGTATAGTTAGGGTCGATAGGTGGAAAATTTCCACGGAGTAAGTTATCAGATGCCGCATACTTTGGACGACGGGCGTCATGGTAGATCACATGCTGAGTAACTTGCCAATAGTTTCTAAATTTTCTTTCAGATGGGGTATTTCCGCTCCAGTTAAAAGCCTTGAAATACCCATGTAAGTCTCTTTGAAATCCATATGCCATTTTATTCTCCTCGTTTATGGTGTTTAATATGGATGCTCTTCACAAGATTCACTTGTTCTGAGGTCCGGGTTGGTAGAGCAAGTTCTCCATGACCTTTTAGAAACTATTGCATAGTATGGGGAGGAATAGGGGATGCTATTAGCACCACAAGACCCATAACCCCACCTACTTGGAAAAGCAGGGTTTCTAAAAAAGTAATTTTTGAATTTGCGAGGCACTGAATCCTTATGGGATAAAAATCCTGGATGCAGCGGTTTTTCTCTTTGAAAGTTTGAGCCCACAGTTATCTCCTGTAGAATATATGATTCAAAAGTAATGCAAAATTAATAGATTATTAGAAGCGAAACAGTTAAGTAATATCTAGATTAGACTAAGGGAATCTTCGAAATGAGATAAAATAGTATCAATATCTTTTTTGGAGAGGATTAAGGGAAAATGAAACCTAACGAGGATGTTATTAAAGGTATTGACCAAAATCTGATTTTTCTTAAAAATATTAGATAAAGAAGTGGTATTTTCCCGTCTAAAACTGATAGAAAAATAGAAGCCCCAATTTTTAATTTCTAAAATCTTTTTGGATCTTTTCTTAATTAGATCGAGTCTTTTTCTTATATAAAGATTTAAGTCAGATACATTTTTTAAGTATTTTTGTTGTTCGTTTAATAATTCATAGGCCCGCAAATAATCAAGGTCCCAAGAAGTTTTATTTATAAATTCTAGATTTAAATTAGAAGAAATCCCTGATAAGTTAGGGAGAACTTTAAAAATAACTAAGTGAGGATAAAGTTCTAAGCCTTGGCAAATGAATGGAGTCCCCGTTTGCCCGCAATAAAAATTACTCTCATCAAAAATTAATAAAGTTTGGTATTGGTCGCAAAGTTTCTTAAGTTTTTTTAGAAAATTAAACCTAAAGGATAAGTCCCTTTCAAAAGTTTGGATGGGGTTTAAAATAAAGGCAGCTACGTTTACAGAATTCAACTTGAAAAGGGTCTCAATCCTATCTAATACCTCGTTTTCTGAGTCGGTATTGGGTTCTGGAGGAGAGGTAGAAATTGCATTATAATCTTCTTGTAATTTAGAATGTTTCGAATTCGTAAAATAAAAGATTTTCGGGCTTAAGTCCCTAAACCCTAATTTAGAAGCCATTCTTTTTTTGTACCTAATAGAAGATTTAATAGCCGATTCAAGAGCAATATCTGTATTATTAAACAAAACGGTTTCTCTAAAAGATTTTGGGATTTGGGACTTCCAAAAGCTTAAAAATATATCTTTGATATTGCTTTTCGAGGTGGGGGCAGTAAAAATTAAATCATTAAACTTATTTTCTAGTTTTTTTAAATTGGGATTATTATCCCCCAGAGGGAGTGGAGAACAGAAATTGTAATTTGATTCGGAATTAAGTTTTTTATCACTCATAAAGGTCTCCATGCTAACAGGGTCTTACTATTCTTACTCCCGCCTAAATTCCTTCGTGACCTGCCCCTACCAATTTAAGTTAAAATATATTGATGGGCTTGACACTAAGCAGTCTATTGAAGCTTATATGGGCTCTAACGTACATTATACTTTAGAATATTTATACAAAGAACTTCTTGAAAAGAAACCATGCCCAAGTTTAAAAGACCTCCTAATATATTATAAACAACAATGGGAAGATAATTGGGAAGATTCCATTTTTATTATTAGAGATAAGTCTAAGACATACTATTACCGCCTTGGGCAACATTGCATTAAATTTTATTATAATGTATACCAACCCTTTGAAGAGAAAACGCTGGGGATTGAATACGAGGTTGACTTTAAGCTTAAAGGTTATAGGGTAAAGGGGTATATCGATCGTTTGGTTGAAAAAGATGGGAATATACTAGAAATTATAGATTATAAAACCGGGAGGGTCTTCCCGACTAAAAAAGAGTTTAAGGAAAACCTACAACTAGCATTATACCAATTAAAGATCCAAAAAGAATTTCCCGATAAAAAGATTTACCTTGTTTGGCATTATCTTCAAAGAAAAAGAACGGTTAGATTATTTAAGAAACCTAAAGAACTCTTAGAAGCCAAAGAAAAATTCTTAGCAACGATTAAGCAACTTGAAAATACAAAAGTATTTCCCCCTAAAAAATCTTTCTTATGCGCTTGGTGCTCTTTTAAGGATTCTTGTCCCGTGTATACTTTTCAAGGGATTCAAAAGTGTTCTTTTTAAAGGGTACCAGTTACTTTAATCCTATGAGTATGTTTTCCCTCAACCCCATCAGCTGGAAATACAATACCCCCTTTTACCTCGTGCTTATGCGTATATGGGGATTGAATCCCATTCCCAACATTAAATGCTTCTAGAAACCCATCGCCTACTTGATTAAGGTAAGCATCGATATGTGTATGGGAAAAAATTTGTAACTCATCAACCCCAGGCTTTGCTTCCGTTGAATCATATAATCCAGTTAAAAATCGATGGATTGAATGGGTATGGAATTCTTCTAACCTCTGTCCATTTCTTTCAGCAGGACCAACATAAACCCCATCAACTATATGGTAATGTTCGTTCGAGCCGCAGGCATCAAACAAAGAGGTTGACCCTCTTCCCGATAAGTTTGGAACTACCAAATGGAAATGTTCTGTAATCCTATCGTTTCCAATAACCCCACCTGTTAGGTATTCCCTTTTTTCAGACTTAAAAATTCTATAAATTTTAGATTCAATGTTTGCAGCAATCCCATAGTTTGCAAGAACTGCTGTTATTAAGTCATTTAATTTTTCAACCTCTTTAGGGCGAGGCCCAAGTTTAGCTTTTTGTTTCTCTAAGAAATTTGTGTTATATGAAACTGTTTTAAATATTAGAGTATATCTTTCTAGTGAGGTTTCCACCTCTAGGCTTGACTCAATAGGGACAAGCCCATTCTTCTTTAATTCCAGCCTCAAGGCCTCTTCTAAAACCTTAAATGAAAATTCTTTTTCTAAGTCAAAAAGAGAGCTGATCTCGCTTGGGTAGGCAAGACCAGCTACTGTTTTTGTTTCATATATTTTAAGTGGTTTAGTCCCCATTAGTCCCTATAAACCTTGTTGAAGGCCGAACCGCTCCCCGGTCAAAAACAAGTTGTTGCATTGACCTGTCCCCTTGTTGGGAAGAGCTAAATTGTCGGCAATCCTCTGCATATTGTAAAATAAGGAAATCTTTTAATTCCCCTATTGTTATTATACCATTAGAGTCCAAATCTGCAGCACCATTAACTGCCCTTCTGAAAAATAGTGAAAGGTATCCACCAGCTCTAAATCTACTAGCCACTAAGGAAGTCATGTCCTCTTCTGAAGAGAAAAATCCAACTCTATTAGGGGCAGATATGACATCCCTACTGAAACCACCAGCAAAACAAGCATCTAAGACAATTAGCTTCAAGGCATCGTCATTTAATGTTCCAAATAAATCGTTCATTTCATCGTCTGAGACGGGACCACCTGGAGTATGTAATGTTTCTTGTCTTCGATCGATTTCATCTTCGTACCGAGAATTTTCACTCGAGCGACTTCCATGCCCGGAATAAAAAAAGATAAAAATATCATTGGAATCCACCTGCTCGCTCATAGTCTCAAAGGCATTACGAATACTTGTTGGGGAACATTCTCGGTCCAAGAGTAATATCATTTGATTTTCCGCCATTAAATCCTGATTAAGGTAAGCTTGAGCCAACTCTTCCGCGTCTTCTCTACAATACCTTAAGTTTCCCCATCCACCGTAGTCATTACAACCGCAAAAAATACCATAATAAGTAATATCGCTTGGCAAAATTTCATTTGTTCTTGCTTCGATTGTTAAGGTATAAGGACCTACTTCATGTGCATAGGAAGTACAGGAGATTCTATAGACTGCGTAACGGGGTAACAATTCAATCCGGGAATTAGTTGCTTCAAAATCATCATTTTCGACCGAGAACTCTTCCGCTTCTAGCTTTAGGTAACAATCAATTTCATCCGATTCCATCGTAATAATATATCGTAGGTCAGCCGAAACAACCAAGTCGTAGTAGTCTACAAACTTATTTTCGTTAATAATATCCGTTTCTGTTAACTCCCCTTCAAAAATTCCAGGCTCTTCAATCCTGATTATTTCCGGTTCGGATGGAAGTTCGGGGGCACTCAATGTTAAGGTATAGGTACCAGTTGTTTCTTTTTTAAAGGTGGTTACAATAATATAATAGTTTCCAGTAATTTCTGCAATAAAATCTAATTCAGAGTCCCGGTTAAAAAGGCCGATGTCGTCGTTTTCAAAATAAGTGTCTTCTGGGCCTTCTATTTTTAGGAAAGTATCAAACTCATTACTTTCCAGCCTAACAGAACATGTTTGATCTTCTTTTAATGAAAAAGAATAATATTTATAATATTTCTCTTCTTCCTGCGCACAAGATTCATCAAGGGCATCTTCTATAACCGCCCCGTTTTCAATTTCTATAGGTAACCCTCTTGATCCTTCCAAGGGTGGGGCAGGTTCTATTGATTGTGCGTTAGCTATAGATACAAAAGAAATAAGAAATAAGACGAGAATGGGGGACTTAAATTTAAACATATAACCTCCTAGGGGTTTAATAAAGAAGGGTTTAAGCGCAGCTACAAACTTCTCCACCACAAATGGGGCAGAGAGTTTCGGCTTCTGCTGGTTTCCCTTCAAGGTGGGAGAGTGGTTCTTCTAAGTGTTCTGGGAATTCTTCAACTTCGTGTTGTTCGATTAATCCTACCAGTTCCTCTACTAGAGGCTGCTCCCAAACAACACCATAATTATTGAGAACATTAATAACCCTAGACTGGAGTTCGTAAATTTCAGAGTCTCCTTCCATTTCCATAACTTGTCCACAACCTTGGCCTTTACCTGGGCCAGCACCCTGACCATGTGGGCCCGTTTGGTCTCTGATAAAGTCTGGGGTTGCTATAGGAAGAGGAGCTGGCATTTCTGGAACCATAATATCTCCAGTAAGCCCATAGTTGGCTTCGAGTTCTGTTGCAACACGAAGAAGCATGTTTGAAAGTTTTCTCTTATTATCCATGATTTTCCTTTACCTATGAGAATTGTCGAATTAATCTCATTAGGTACTAATTATTAATGGATTATTAGATTGTTCAAAGGGAAGGAGTTAACTACCTTCCGATTCTTTTTTTAAGGCTTCCCGCAACTTTTGAAGCCGATGTTCTGCCTTCTTTCGAGACTCTTTTTCAGTTTCGAAGGTAGATTCTAGTTTAACGTTTTGTTCCCGTTGTTCTTCAAGTTCTCGCTTACGCATTAGAAGGGTAATCTCAAGTTCTCGGATTTTATTATCCTTAGTGGAACTTTCGGCCTCAACCTTTTTCCTTTGATTTGCGTGATATTTTCGTAAAATACCAAAAATAACTGCAAGAACCATACTTAAAATCTCAATTAGTAAACGGAAGACTTCAGAATATGATTCGCTGGGTAGCATTGAGGGTGCCTCCTTGCAGATTTCAACTTAAATATTTTTTTCAATCGTTACACTTTATGGAAGATAATAATAGATTATTCTATTTTAATCTCCCTATAATATATACGGAAAAAACAGAAGGATCTATTTTAGAAAAAGGATATCGTAAATTTCATTTCCATGAGAAGACATATCTATTTCATAGTTTAGAACTGAATCTGCCAAGTTTTTATTTTTCTGAAAGATTTTAATCTTACAAGACCCAGCTTCGCGGAAATCTGAAAAAGAAACTTTATTTCCTGAGGAATAGGATATTGTTCTAACTTTTGAAGTCCCCACAATCATGGTATTTTTATTAATGGCCAAACCCCGAACATACCCACCACCCAGATCAAAAACTTCTCCAGACAAACTCCTAATACAAGATTTGGCAGACTCACAAAAATAAATTGTTCCATTTTCCGCTAGAAGAGTATGGGGTTGATATAACTTCGAATAATATATTTTATGTTCTGATACGCCCTTAATACAGCCATTCATTGAAAAAATCCAATTATCTTTTTTCGGGCCAAAAGCAGAATAATAAAGATTTCCTCCATATGAAAGAATGGAATTTAGGTGGATTAAATCTTTTGTTGAATCCTCTGCTACAAAGTAATCTGTTTCAACCAAAGTATGGATATTAAATTTAATTATTCGATTGGTCCCCGTGGAAGCAATTAAAATATGGTTACGGTCTAAAACTTTTAAATCATGCCCACCTTTGACCTTTTTTAGTCCTATAAGTTGTTTAACCCTAAAGTTTTTATCAAGCCGGGCTAAAAACGAATCATATTTTTGGACTAAAACGAAGTAATCCCCCTGTATCTTCGTAATTCCGGTTAACCCAACCATATTTAAGGCAATAAATTCGGGAATAAAAATTTCGTCTACTTGTTTTGTTGCAAGATTTACTTTATATAAAAAGGTATGGGGGGAAGCAAATTGAAAATTTTCTTTTCTTTTATTTGGAATTGTTACAAGGATTTTCATAGTAAGTCAGATTCTTCCATTCTCGCTGTGAGTTTCTTTATTGTCTTCCAGGACATTCTTACATAGGAAGGAAAATTAGGATAAAGTTTTTCCAAAAATTTCATAGTATGAACGTCTCCAGGATAACCTGAACATCTAATACCATGATTTATTAAAGCATTATCTCTAGAAACTTTTGCTAAGATAGAAGCAGCCATACATGTTAAGTAATTAGAATCTGCTTTGTGTTCCGCAATAATCTCTGTACCTGGAACTTCTATCATCTTTTTGTACTTGTGAGGAACAGGATGGGGGCAATCTACAAAAACCTTATCTGGGGAGAATTTTTTAATTAAGTTTTTAGAATAATTTGCTTCCAGTTGAAGTAAATTACCCGAATCAATTTCTTGGGGAGAAATTTCTTTAATTTCATAAAAATCAAGAATCTCTACTAGTTTATCGAAAAGTTTTTGTCTTTTTGGTTTAGGAATTTTTTTAGAATCGTTTAAGCCTAATTCTTTTAGTTTTTCTTCGGAAGTTACTCCGGCAATAGCAATGTGTAACGACCCTAATACGCAACCTTTTCCAGCTTCATCAATGCCAGCTAACATGAAACAACCCTTTCTTTTTAAATCTAATACGAAAGGGTTTTAAAACTTAATCTTTTGGTTCGTCAATTTCTTCGGGTATTTCAGGAAGATCTTCTTCTAGTGTTTCCTTTTTGGGAGCTTCTTCTGAAAAATCTAATGATTCCCCGAAACCCTCATCTAAAGCAGGAGGTTCCTCCCCCTTAAATCTATTTCCTGGGAAAACCCTATCGTGCCTTGCCTCAATTTTAGGCCAATCCTGGTTGATTTTTTGCTGAATTAAGCTAGAAATAACATTTACATCCATCTTAGATAATTTTCTATCTAAAATCCCGTAATCTCGCAGTTTTTGGAGAATCTCTTTGGTTAGAAAGTTTTTAATAATTTCTTCTCGGGCACTGAGATCTCCAACCCCGTCTAGGTCGTTTTCAATCCTTCTCCTTCTTCCAAAGAGTTGCGTATAAATATAATCGATGTCGTTTGTAACAAGGAAGTCGGCTGCTCGAGAAGTGGCCTCTGTTATATCGAAATCTGAAACGGACGGCAAACTAGCCGCCCGTTTCATAAGGAGAAGTGCTCTATTTACGAGTTTATGGGAAAGAGATATCATTTTTAGTCATTATCGTCTTCAGGAGACTTAAATCTCTCGAGATCCTTGCTTTCTTTTTCTTCTTTTTTCTCCTCTTCCTCAACAAATTGTTCGGGAGTCATAATAATTGAAGAATCCCCGCCTGCACGCAAAACAATTTGGTTTAGGAGGGATACTATTTTTTCTTTTTCTGTCTCTTCGCAGATTCCTTCAAACAAGTCATCAATTTTTGTAAAGATGTTTGCATTAGTCCCATTAATAATTAACATAATGTAGTCGCGAATATCTTTACGCCTTTTTTCCTCATCAAGTTCATTTATAGTATCAAAAACTAAATTTAATACCGTTTTGAAGTTGAAAGGGGAATTCGCTGTTTTCGAATCATAGATAAACCGGACGGCATCTAAAACTGACCCTTCGCTGATTTGCGGACAATATTTTTCTGCTAATTTTTCAAACGCAACTTTTTTAGATGCTCTTTTATTATAGTAGTATGAAACTTCCCTGAGAATTGGGAAGACGTTAGAACTATAATAAATATTAGCTACCGCACTTAAACTAGCAATCCTAGACATTTTTCCACTTACACCTTTGTCCAAGTTAAATTTTCTATTCTGCTCTAGCATATAGTCAGTATAGAAGTTTGGGCGGTCATGGTTAAGAAGATTAATATTAACCCCAACGTCGGAATAAGGAGTTAATGGGACTAATTCCTCTGGTGCCCTTTGTTGTAACCCCCCAATTGGGAAGACAACGCTTACTTTTTGTATTTGTGGATGAACACCAGCGACAATTCCCACATAAGGTGAAACTTGTCGATCTGAAATAAACCATTTAACAGGTTGGCCGATTGCAAAGTCTTCGGCAGCTACAGTCATGGGAAAAAGTGCTGGCATTTCTAGTCCTCGCTTTTATGTCTAATTTCTTCGGATTCTAGTTGTAAAGCATCTCTCACTGTTTTAATGATCACTTCGTTAATCAAAAAGCCGTTATAACGAAGATGCCGAAGAATCTCGCTTTCTAATAAAGGAGAATCGTTAGCCTTTAAGTCCTCGATAATCTGCTGAATTCTTTCTGTTAAGGCAGAAATATCTTCAGTTATTGTATTAATCATAATATCGGTGGCGAGTCGGCTAATTCGGCTAGAAAATTTCATTATTTCTCAGAGAGTTTTTTCATTAGTTTAGAGAGTTTCTTGCCATCAGCCGCATCCTTAAAGCGGTCTGTATTTAGGTCACGGACTTCGTATCCTGGTTTATGCTTTCTTTCGTATTCCTTAAGAACTTCTTGCTCTTCAACGGGATTTTCGAAAGACTTCATATATTCTTCGTCTTCATCACTAATATAGGCACCTGCTTCATCATAACGTTTCATAAAAGAAGCTTCGTCCTTATCTCCCATCAGCCATTTACCTTGCTTCTCGAGAGCTTCTAGATTATCGCTAACTTCGTCGATAAGCTTAGCAAGGACAAGACGATCTGCTTCGCTAAGCTTCCCATTTTTCTCAACTTCGCTTGCGATTTTGTCTAGTTCGGTTGTAAAACGTTTCATTTTGTGTCTCTCTCCTTAAAATTAAACTTTTCTTTTTGGAATTGTGCGAGCTACTTTATTCCCCTCAGGAAGATTTTCATCTCTCCAGGGATTTTTCCAATCAGCAGTTGATTTTGGATTATCTTCGGTATTTAAGTCGCGAACTGGAGGCTCTTTATGGACAGAAACTGTTTGAGATTCACGGCCAGCAGCATTTTCGAAAGGTTTCATATACCTCTCTTCATCTGCGTCGCCCATAATGGTTCCAGTTTGGTTATAACGATTCATATACCGACTTTCATCAGTATCCCCCATGAGCCACTCCCCATTCTTCGTGCGGAAGCCGTGCTCCGAAGCAGCCTTTTCAAAAGCGTCATTTGCCTTATCGATACGATAAGCAAAATACTTTCTTTGGGCATCTGATAGGTATGGCGACTTCTCAACTTCGGCCGCAATCTCATCCAATTGCGCAGCGATCTTAATTGGATTAAAACCCATATTACTTCTCCTTTTGGTTTCCATAAACTTCGATATTAATAATTCTTGCATATTTGTCTGCAAGGATTTTTGCTAATTTCGTATCCCCACTCTTGATAGCCTGTACAAGTTTTTTCTTTAATTTATCTTTCATTAGTTTACAAAATGGTCATTTAGCCAATGAATTAAAATTTCTATTTCGTCTTTAATTAAATCAATCTGTTTAGGATCGATAAGTTCCAGATCAAATGTTAATGTGACATTAGTAAAAGCCCGATCGTTTTCGATATCTTTTTGGACAACCCCATTCCCAGAAATGTTATAATCAACATAACCAAATTTTCCATTTAAAAGTCGTTCTAACCTTTGTTGGAAAATTCTCGCAGCTTTTTTCAAGCTATCAAAATCAATACCTTTTTCACTAAATAAAGTTAATGAAAAGGCCGGCTTATAATCATCGTTTACTTGTTCAAAATCAAGAGAGTAACTATAATCAAGATCCCCTGAAGTTAACGACTTAATATGATCATAAATTTCTGCCTCGAAAACTTTTTTAGTAAATTCTGGAACATCGCTATGCTCTAATCTTTTAAGATCTATATCATCCCTTAAATTTTCCCATTGTTCATCTAGAACTTTTAAGGCTTCTTCCTTCCCTTTGATCTGATCTTCAAGGGAATTGATTGCTTCCTTTAATTTATCTCGTTGGGACAGGATTGTATTTTCTTTTTTCTCGAGGGTTTTTACTGGTCCCTTATAACCACCCTTAAAAGCAAAAGAATCTGGAGAAACTCGTGCTAACTCCCCGTTTCCAACCGCCCCTGTGATAATCTCATCTATTTCTTCTTCCTCTATAGAATAATTTGTTTTTAGATGGTAACTAAGGTCATCCCGAGACATATTCTTTTTCTTTTGAAAAAGTTTCTTTAAGGAAGTTTTTGGATTAAACTTCTTTTTAGCCGCTACCTTTATCTTTTTTTCAGTAACTTCTTTTTTAAGAGAAGAAATAGTAGTTAATAATTGAAAAGCGGTTTTTATATTTTCTGGCAAATCTGGCCAAACTTCATCAAGTTTCCCTTTTACGTCGTAATAAATATCCTTTTGATAATAATCCCGCATAATAACACTTTGAATCTTTGGAGAAACCCTTAATTTCTCAAGAGCCACCCAGGCAGCGTTTGAATCCCGGATATTCATTTCATCGTAAAGTTTTGCCCTAACCGCATCAACTTCCGCTCGGAACTTTGATTGTGGGGTATCTTTATCTTTTGCAACGATATCTCTACCCGTATCCTCCTTAACTAAGGTTACAAGCATCGTTTCATAGTCATTGTAATCAATTTTACTTTGATATTTTCCGCTTTTCATACTCCAGATAACTTTCTCCAAAGCATCCCGCCACTTTACTTGAGAATGCCAACTAATATCGTCTGTTACGACTCCCCAAGGCCCCGTTTTAGCATATTTATCCAAGATCGGATCAACATTCTCTTTTGCTGCCGCCATAATTGTTTCTAGGTCGCTGCGCATAACGTCTCTTTTATCTGTATAATCCGAATAGTATTTTGTTCTTTTATCAAAGAGAGGGAATGCTTCATAAACTGATTCCTCTGAGAATTCCTTCTCCCCATAAGCCTTCTTGATAAGCTTTGAAAGTTTGTTTGGTTCTTTTTTCAAAACGCCATCCGATTTTCTTTTTTCTTCATCCTCTTCCTTGTCGGGGTCCTTTTCCTTCGGCCCCTCGTTTATTTTCTGTTGCCAAGGCTGACGACCTCTTTTTAATGCAGAGACAGGTTTTCTATCTGTTTTCGGCCCGTCCCCATAAGGATTTCTCATATCCGGGTCGTTCTTATCCGTGTTAATCTTCGCAGCTTTTTCAAGGGTTGAGTTTTTTAACCCTTTCAAAGCCCTAAGTTTTTCTTCATTAGAGTGGTACATACTTGAAATTCCAAAGCAGAACTATAGAATATCGTTCATGAATTAAGAAGATATTAATGGATTATTATTTGTTACGATTAGTCTTCTTCCTCTTTTTTCTTCGCATTTTTTTTGTATTCCAAGAACTCCTGATATTCTTTATCTTGAATTGTTCTGTACTCTTGGAATTCCTTAGAAAACTTTTTCGCGAGGAAATCAAGGAAATTGGAAGGTTCTGGGGAGTCCACAGAAGCCGTTTTGTCGAACGCAAATCTTCCGAGTTCCCCTCCCTCTCCTTCGGCTTTTTGCTCAACCTCTTCCAACCCAAGGTTCTCTCTTAAAATTTCAACAATATTGCTTGATTGGACGACTTGTTCAGCCGAACCATCGTAGAGTCGGGAAATAAGATCGTTAAACCTTGAATCATTCACCGTAAAGAGATCTTGCTCTAATTTTTCTTTTACGTCGTCTGAGTCAATATTCCATAGGTCCAGAATAAACTCGACTGGTAAGCTTCCTTTTTGATAAAGGGAAAAGAGTTGTTCATATAAATCGGCATTATCTCTAATTGCTAAACGGGTAAACTTAAGAGAAGGGACAATTGGATTAATTTTCCCATCAACAGGGTCAACCTCAACAAAACCCTTTTTAAAACAAATTGGCTTGAATACGTAATTTTCAACCCAGAACTTTAATTTTTCCCTAAAGTTAAGATAAATAGTATTCATTACCTCTAGGGTAATTCTATTCCCTCCATAAGTCCCTTCCCCGGTTAGGAGCTCCTTTGTAACTCCAAGCCCGACTAGGAGCCTTTTCTCTGTTTCTTCATATTCAGACCCAAGATCGAGAAGTCTTTCTCTTGCGCTGATTTGGTCCCAGTTAATTTGATAATTCGCAACAATTGCATAATCCGGATCAACTAAGGCTAGATCAACGTGCTCTCTTAATTCATCAACCTGGAAGTCGCTGAGCGTGTCACTCCAGACAATATGCTTCGGAGTTAATGCGCGATCTGCAATCATTGTTTGGGCCTGGCGTAATTTATCCCGATATAATAGGGTTCTTAAACATCTTTGTAGGATTGAAAGACCGAAATCTTCGTATTGGGACTTTCGGTTAGATAAATGATATACGTGAGACCCGGTTAGAGGGTCAGTATCCAGGGGGATGGGCTCCTGAGACTGGACCCTTTCAAGGATTGCTGGTGGGATATTATCAAGAATCTCTGAAACATCTTCATTAGAATCCCCTGTTTCAATTAATTTTCTCATAGAGTCAGAGGGTTGAAGCGAGATCTTAACCTCATCCGTAAAATCGAAAGATTCTAATAAAACTTGGTCTGGAGGAAGAACAATAATACGTTTCCAGCCTTTATAATCTATATTCTTAAAATTCCATTTTTTATATAGCTTATTTATCTTATCCTGCTTTTCTTTTTGCTCCGAATTATTTGATGGCTTTTCCTCAATTGCGCCGTCAACAAATTCTTCAATGTTTTGTTGAACCTCTTCAAAGTCGCTTTTTAGCTCCTCATCAATTTCGTTTTCTCCCCCAGAAAAATTATCATCTAGGTAATCTGCAATTGCGTCGTCTTCGTCTTCGAAAGTAGTTCCTTCGGGCATATCCTCTTTTTCAAGATATTCAGGAACTGGATATTCATCTTCAAGTCCTTCTGTGTCTTCCTCAAGGAAAATAAAGCAATTTCCCTGCAACCAATATTCGTGAGCAATTTCTTGTAATCTCTCAAATAATCGGAGATGATCACAAATCCGCATAAAATATCTCCAGATATAATTTGCTTTTTCTCTATCCTGACATTTTGGTAATCCTAGGGTGACCTTACTTAAAGGGAGGTCACAGTGAATATCAATTGCTCTTGAAATAATTTCGTCGTTCTCGTACCAATGTCGGTACCACTCTCTTCTTTCCTGGATAGACCGAGGTAACTCAAAGTAATCCGTACTAAGCTGTGGGGAGTAAAATGGAAAATTTCCACTCTGCATTAAGTCGACATCAGAAGCGGTTCTAATATTAAATTTTCCAAAAGTTGGTTTAGCTACCTTTGTAATTTTTCTATTAGGGGAGGAACCTAGAGGACGGGAATCCCCTTGATTTCCCGGTGTTTTTTCGGATGAGCGACGTTTTCGTCTTACATCGTCTGCCATCTATTTACTCCATTTCATCAAACAACGATAATCCTAAAATTTCGTCGTCATCGTCTTTGGTCTTCTTTTTGAAAAACTTTTTTTTGCGAGCGACTTTTTCATCGTTAGGGGTTCCAAGAGCTTGTAATCGTAGAAGAGCCTGTTTACTAATTCCTAGATTTCTTAAATTAAGAGAAGCCGCCCCCCGAATCTCTTCAAATCTAAGATCGCGCGAGATAGCAATTACATCTCTATAAGCCTTTTGAATCCCCTCAAATTTTTGAATTATATCAATTTGCTCATGTTCAATAAAAGCTAAAATATCTTCTAAATCCTTATTTTTTCTAGTCATTTTTTCGCCTTAGATTAAAAGCAATCTTAAATAATTGTAGACTAGCATGCTTCGTCCCAACTTTTAACTCTGGAGGAGGATAAGCTAGTATCGCATTCCTACATAATTGAATCAAAGTATAATAGGCATCAGGGTTACTGGTTTCAACAAATTCATTTATTAATCCTTCCCGGGTCCATTTTGGAAATAATTTTTCCCAACTATCCTTAATATAACGATAATGCTCCCTTTTAATCTTTTTTACACCCATTTGGTTCTGAAATACGAAATTAATTATTTCTTTCACTTGCTTTGGGAAATATTTTCGAGACATTTTAGTGTCCTCTTCTTAAGGGACCTAGGTTTCTTCTCGGAAGACCTCGCTTTGGCCTCTTTCCGGCACCAGCAATTGTTCCACGAGACATACTGGAACTTCCTGACATTCTAACGTTTGAATTGCCTTTTTCTAAATCTTCATAGGCTAAGGCTACCATTCGAGCCAAGGCGTCGCTTAAGTCGTCTTTCCACCCGCCCGAATTAGGCTTATTAACCCTTTCAACATAATCACTTACAACCTTTCTCTGAAGATGCCGTAATTCTTGAATCATCTCTTCATCGTAGTAAAGTTTGATTTTTTTATCCATTAAAAGTTTTCTAAACATTTTATATTGGTCAGACTTTTTTCTTTCAGAGACAGCAAATCTTCTTATTGTTTTTAAGCCTCGTCTTGCGAGACCTTGTTCGAAACTAAATCCTTCTTCCTGGTCAAAGATACCCGCTTTAATATAGAATCGATTATTTAGATTTTGAATATAATCTAAAAGTTTTTCTGTATCTAAAACTTTAGTGCCACCTTCAAAGTCGGTATTAACGAAATCAATATCATCCTTATTTTTGGGGCTAATTACTCGATGAAAATCCAATTCTATTTGATTCTCTTCATTTACGTGTCCAATTGCAATCGCGGTTCCATCTTCTGTAAAAGCTAGGTCTACCCCCATGTAATGGGGGACCCCAGGTCTTCCCATTTGTTTTTGTCCTTGGTCTGGGTCAATACATTGCATTAAAAATTGGCTATCTCCAATCCAACTAGTAATTTCGTCAGTGAATTTGGCACCATACTCACAGGCAAAAACGGCTGGGTCTTTTGACTTTTGGAGCTTTTTCATTTCTTCAATTCCTGCATCGGATTGAAAAATGCTATTAACTTCCCACGTGGGGGCTTGAATTACTAAGGCAGCAGTTTCATCCACCGTGTTTTCTAAAGCATGAATATATTGTTCCCAAAAAACCCCTGATTTCCCCAAAGGGCTACTAATCAAGATTACTTTACCATCAATTTTTCCTTCGGGGTTAATAAAAGTTTTTGTTGAGGGCTCAATTGCTTCAAAAACATTTCTATCGCTTGCGTCTGATTTTGCTTCCGCAATAAAGTGGGCAATTTCGTCAATAATTGCAACAATATTTGAAGCCCCCCGCAAACCTTTACCCTGACAACTTTTAACCCTTACGTGAATGGAAGGAACAGTATCGAACTTTTTATCATATTCTGTTTTAAAGGTCTGGAACAGAGATGCGTTATTTGAAACATATTTACCGAAGAAGGGGCAATCATTATAATGTGAGCGCATTTCATCGAAAACTTCTTTTGCTTGCTCTTTCCCCGTAGCAACACAAGTAATACTAATCTTTGTGTTTTTCTTTACGCCATAAAAGTCGTGCGGATTTTCTAAGTTTAGTAACCGATATGTTTCGTAAGATGCAATGGAAGAAGTAATTAGGGACTTTCCACTTCTTCTACCGCAAATTAGAATTAGTTTATTTTTATGTTTTAAAACATCATCATGACTTCTTAAGTTAGTTCTATTCTCTTTTGAAAGATGATGTAGGTATTCCATTTCAGTTAAGGTATCAATTAAATTAAATTTATCATCGTAAACCTTAATTGTTCTATTGACAGCATCGAGAGGTAACCCATAAAAGCATTTCAAAATAAATTTCTGCACTGGGAATAGCTGCCATCCCAAACCCCAAGAGCTTTCAATATAATCAATAATAGGCTTGATCTGCCCTGCTTTGCCTTTTCTAAATTGTCTAACTCTGTCTGCTACCCCCACCTATTTTCTCCTTGCTTCTGCTAGAAAATCTACCCGGGCTAAGATCTCATTAAATTTTTCTTTTTCACTCCCTTCAAGCGATTCAGAAATTTGCTCTAATTCTTTTCTGCTAGTTGCAAAAAATCTCTTAAAGTGGTTTCTAAATAACGAATAATATTTATCGTATTCCAGTAACATTAGTAGCATAATGCTAAGGTCGACCTTTGAAATTAATTCTGCCGGGATATCAGAACTTGTAAATTGTTTTAAGAAAGGACTTGCTGCGTATAATAAGGCATTTCTAAAAACTTTCTCAGATGAACCCCCAGTAATAATTGTTTCGCTTTGGAATTCTTCTAGGATGTCATGGAGTTCGCTTTCGTCTATTTTTTCTCCTCGCGCTTCTAATTCCTTCTTGGCTTCCTCAAGCTCTTCTTGTTTTTCTAGAGGAAAATCCCTCCATTTTTTTGAGAGATCTTCCTTAAAGTCTTCTTTAGATAAAAGGTGTTTAAGGATTTCTTTGTTTCTGTGATCGCTTAAAAAACTTAAGATCCCTGATTCCATATCAAATCCAGCAACCCCATCTAAACCTAATTCATCTTTAATATAATAGGATAATAATTTATCGAAAAACTCTTTTTGAGGAATAAGGTTATATTCAAATGGGAAAGCCGCCTTAAATAAATCCTGGGCATCTATTGCATCGATTATAATATTTAGATAATCCTCTTTGGATAAATCCTCCTTTTTATTAGGTTCTTCTAAAATTATTTGTTCCTGTGGCTCCTCATCTAAAAGCATCTCAGCAATTTTTCGGAGCTTAAGATATGCATATTTCATGTTACTTTGAACCTTTTGCTCTTAATTCCTTTCTATAGTCTTTCTCTAAAGAATCAAGGGCGTTTCCAAATTCAGTGAATACAGTTGATTTATGTTCCTCGTCCAGCCTTGCTTGTTCGAGAGCATCTTCTAACCTTACCAGCATAAGATCCAAAAGAATTTTAAATCCATCGCTTTGAAGATTTATTTCGTTCGAAGACAAAGCTCGGTGGAGACTTAAGGATAAATCGCCCATTTGCTTAACAATATCAGCAATTTTTTTGCTTAAAGTAATTTGTTTATCAGCCTCTAAAGATTCTTGTTCTCTTAAAATTTCCAAGTATGCTTTTTCTCTGGAGGCTTGAAAAAGAATTTCTTTAATTAATTCTTCTTCCGTGTATGCTTTTTTCTTTGCCAGCCGTACAAGGGGGTCCTTATTAATTCTAGACTCAATATCCCGTTTTAAATTAAGATCTTCTGGAACTTCGTGTGTTCTTCTTTGTTTACCCATAACACTCTTAACCCCTTCATAAAAACAGACTCTTTGTAGAAGAGCCTATTTTTTCAATTTAAATAATTCTTAATCCAGGTAATCACTTATATCTAAACCTCCAGAATCGGTATCTACATTAACATCGAAATCTGATTTAACTTCAAATTGATCTATATCAGACTCTAGCTGCACTGGTGGTTTTTCTTTTTCCTGAACGACTGAAACGTCGTATGTATACTTCTGAATTGTACTTGCAATTATTTTATCCAGCTCAAATTTTGGAAGTTGTGAAGCATATTTTCTATAAATTAGCTCAATATTAACCCCACTTAAGAGATCAGTTTCGATATTCTTAGCAATTTTGCTAACTGCCAATTTTTCTTTTCTAATGGGGGCTTCTCCAGTATGCTTTAATCCTCCAACTTTTACTTTTTTCTGCTTCTTATATCTAAAGGCACTTTGAATTACCTTCTTAGGATCATTTGAAGCTACCTTGTAATTTGCATCAAGTCTATTATTCCCGTTAAGTAAATTAATATAGCTCTTTGCTAATTCCGGGGTATAATTAACTTCTGAAACTAGTGGTCTTTTAATGAGGCTACAATATTTTCCTGCCTTATTATAAACACAACCAGCGCATTTGGAACTTGCTTGGACGTTACTCACATGGGCTGCTTTTCTAATATATTCAGCTTGTTTATGACAATCCCCCCCATTAAAGATTGGGTTAACATAAACGTTTCCAAGGACAACATCTTCAGATGCTAATTTTGAAATTTCTGCTTTTGCCCAACCTAGAGCTTCTTGATCAAAATTCTGTTTAAGTATCTGAGCTAGCTCTGAACCATATTTTCCGTTATTCATATGGAATAGCATAGAAGTTTTAACTAGGTCAACTGTTGCCTTTTTATCCCTTATAACTTGTTTTTCTTCCCTTGGCGTTACTTGGACGCCACCAGTTCTTATCTCTTTTTGGGGTTTAGAAGTATAAGCAAGCCTCAACATTTCGCGGATGTCCTTAATTCTTGCTAATTCAGAGATTTGCTTCGAACCTAACTTTTTATTCTGTTGAAGCCAAAGTAGGTGTTCTTTTGCTATTTTAACCCAATCAATATCTGCAGAGGCAACTTTAATCGAAGATCCAAAATTTTGAACTTTCCCAAGAATATCTTTTTTATAAGAAGTGCAACGACCACCCTTATTGAAAGGACACCCGGAACATTTAGAAGCAACTTTTACGAAAGCAAGTTTTGCCTTTTTATTTGCTTCTTTTGCTCCCTCTTTACAGTCGGTATAGTTATCTGGATCAATATAGACATTACCCAGGAGCCCTAATTCCTCGGAAGCTTCCTGGAGAGCATGCTTTTCCTGAAGAATTTCTTGTGCTCCAAATTTTTGTTTAATCGTATTATGAATCTGTTCTGCAGATTTTCCCCGATGCATTTCTTTTTTAAAGAAATCTGTAATTGGGGTTGGGAGCTTATAAGATTCTGTTTTATGTATTTTTAAAGGTAAAGGTTTATTTTGAACCCCGCCTTCTTTAATTTCCTTCTTTTGATGCAAGAAAGCGTCTTTAATTGTCCCGAGGCTTGCTTCCTTAGTTAAGAATTGTTTTTTATCGGTGGAGGTTAACCGTTTTGCCTGGTAAAGGTTTTCAATAATAGATGGATACAGTTTAGTAATATCCAAATCCGATAAGTTAGCAGTTATTGTTTTATTGAAAAGAGAACAGGTGTTACAATTTCTATGGACGCAGGTACTGCAATTTGGAGTCGACCCAATAAATGGAGCGTTGCGAGCGTTTGCAGTTTTAGTTAGCTCCCCTTTTGCCGCTTTACAGTTCCAGTTCCAAGGGGAAGACGTAATATAGAGGTTACCTAATAATCCTTGTTCATCCAATAAGGACCCTAAATTCTTTCCAAATTTCTTTAATGTTTTTACCCCAAACTTAGAAGCAATTCTTTTTCCAAGCTCCTTACCCGTAAAACCTTGTTGGATTTGCTTAGAAGTAAAATCCCAAATAGGTTTTAAGTCCCTCTGATGCTTTAAGGCTTTTTCTAACTCTGCTTTATTTGAAGCTGTCTTTTTAAGTTCATCTACAGCATTATCTATTTCTTCCTTTGATAGCTCTTTCCATTCAGGGTAACCTTGCACTCCGCCGATTTTTATTTCTTCTGGTGTTTCGTGTACAAACGCAAGTTGTAGGGCTTTCTCTGGGTTTTCGCTATTTTTAATAGAGTCAACATGAGACGAATCAATTTTCCCAGTAGTTAAAAGTTTCTGGGTAAACATATTGATTAATGCTGGGTCGTAATTTAAGTTTGAAACAATAGTTTTGTTAAATTTAGCACAACTACCATTCTGGTTGAAAACGCACCCCTGGCACTCAGGCATTTCTTTAAGATAAGGAGCATCATTCATAACTCCTCTTAATTCCCGAGCCCCTTCCTCACAGCTTTTTGGTGGTTTCGCTACAGAAGAGATAAAAATAGATGGATCAATATAAACATTCCCTAAAAGCCCGTATTCCTGCTCAACTAAATAGTTTATTGAAGGTATTGCTTGTTCCAGAGCTTCCATAGGATAATGTTGATTAAATTCAGCAAAAATATCATTTAGGTCATTTCCTAATTGCACTTTCCGCCTAAAGGAATAAATAATATGCCCGACTAGCTCCAGCATTTCTTCGCTGCTAGCTTCCTTGTTTTGAGTAGTTGGCAAACTTCTATGAGAATCTTCATAAAAATTTAAAACTGGTAACCCCTCATAGCGATGAATTGAGGTAGTATGGTCCCAGAGATCTTCGAGCTGAGGAACACTATTTAAGCTTTTTTGAACATCTGGAAGGGTTTGGTGCTTGTTATAATTTCTGGGATCTACTTCTAACCAAGAACCATCCCAAACGGCCCGTGCTATTTTGCTTCCATAAAATTCTGTTAAATCGAGAGGTTGATTATCTATTTTTCCCTCGTCGAAAAAATTAGAAAGGTCGCCTGCGCTTGCCATCTAAAATTACTCCTATGTCTTTTGATTCCAATATCTTTTAGTTGCTTCTTTTAATTTTGCGAATTCTTTTTTCTTGTCTTCTTTTGAAGCAGTTCTTGTTAGATTTCCAAGATTCCCAGTTTCGTCGTAAATTTTCTTAATTTCCTTCACCTCATTTAAGCCTAGGTCTTTACCTAAAATATACTTACATATCTTAACTATACGCTTCTCTGTAGATGTGAAGTTTTTAAGAGAGGCTACCTTTGGGGTTGGAAATTCGAAGGTAACAATTTCCTCATCTTCTTCTGATTCCTCAAAAGGAAGAAGGTCTTCAAGGTCTTCCATATCCTCGTCGCCAACTATTTCATCAGCGGATTCAATAATCTCTTCTTTTTCCTCGATGACTTCTTCGATGTCATCTTGTTCCTCGTCTGGAACTTTATCAATCCAGAGAGGATTTTTTAACTCGTCAGCAATTGTATCACTTAAATCGCTTAGGATTTTCAAACTCGAGTTAAAACTTTCTTTCATTTCCTTAATATCCTGAACATACCCATTTCCGCCCAGTTTACCATCAGGAGAAATTGCGGAAGATTTAACCCCGAAAAACATGCGATGGGCAGCAACTAAAGCTTCCAAGGAGCTATTTAACTCCTCCAAAATATCCTTTAATTTAGACAGCTCTGTAATATCATAATCGAAACCTGGAATACTTTGGCGGGGGGAATCAGATCCCGTGGCTGCTGTTTTTTTTAGAAAAGCCTGTACTACTTTTGAAGCTTTATTTGTCATTTCAAAGTATCTCCTAAACAGTATCTGCTAGTGGGTCAGGACCATCAAAAAGTTCTTCAATATAATATTCACCCTTTGTATCTTTTTTTAGCTCCCAAAGATCCTTAGTCGATTTATGAATTAGCTTTTGAGAGTTTCCAATTCGAACGAATCCATTCCTTTTAAGGTCTGAGGCACTTTTTACCCTATACCTTTTAGGAGGTTTAGTTAAGTGTAAAAAAGGGCTAATCTCGTCAGATTGAAACTCGGGAGAAAAATCTTTTGCCTGTTTTTGGCTTGTTAACGATTGATTAAAGGACTCTCCATCCTCACACTCAAATAAAACTTCTTCGAAGACATTCATACTATTCGAAATATGAATATTATTTAAGTCCCACTCGTTTGATGAATTTTGTTTTTTGTCACCCATATTTCCACCTATCTCTAAAGATGATAACAGACTTAACGTATTTGTACAAATACTATATATAAATGAATTATTACTAAAAGTAACAATAGGTATTCCTTATTATGGAAGGATCAATGGATTATTAAGGCTTAAGAAATTTAAAAAAGAAAAGAGATAGCGTTTGCTACCTCTATAATCTTCTTTTTTAATTTAATCTTCCAAAGTAATCTCGGGTCCTCCTTTTGGCGACCCTCTTTTCTCTGCGTAGCCTTCTTTTACAAAGCTTTTAAGAGTATAACTATCGTCCTTAATCTGAGAGATAGGCCTAGAGATTGAGGTAGTTGCACCTTTTTGAATTCCTTCGTAAGCATTTACCTGGACAGATCTGAAATCCCTTAAATTGCCGAATTTAACTTTGACTTGGTTACAGACAAAGCGCGAAATATTTTCAACTGTTGTTTCGTATGGGAAAATTTCTACCATATGAAATGGCAAGTCAGCAAAAAAGTAACCCTGCCCCGATTGGTATTCAACTTGAATTCTAGATACCCCTTCGTTGGCGTAAACTTTTTTTACATTTTCCTTAAAAATAAGATGCTTGTTTTGAAGCCTTTCTGCCATTAATTTTTCGAAGTGGTTATCTCGAACACCATCAACCATTATATCAATTGTATTTCGATGGCCATGGAATAGCCGTTGACAATTTCCATAATGCTCTTTTAGTCCATGTGTATAGTGGTAAATAGCTTTCCCGGGAGGGAGTTCTTCCCCCACGAGAGAAACTTCTACCCCATTAATATTTTCAGGCATTCCTTTCATAATTTCCTGGGCTAAATAGGCTTCAATAGCACCAATGGTAACCGCAGGGGTATTTAAAGCAACAATTGCTTGTGCAGGGGCTTTATAGCACAACCATTCTCCATCGCTATAATCCCATTTGATTTGAATATCCCCATCATTTAGCCACTCTACACAGGAAGAAGGGACAATAACTCTATGGTCTGCGATTTCATCTATAATTTTTTTTGCTGCGTTTTTGGCAAGACTAAAATCGAAAACAACCCCTTCTTCATTTAGTTGACCAATAAAGCGGACAGCAGCATATCTTGCATCCCCAATTAATCCTTGCATTCTGTCTAGATAGGCATAATCAAAAACAGAAAGCTGGTTAACAAACATTGAGATTTGACTCATTTTTATTCCTCTTTACTTTCCTTGGTATCTTGAACAAGGTTTTGCTTAAATAAATTAGAAACCTTAAATCGAACAGCCTTTCTTTTGGGAATCACAACGTCTTTTCCTTCAGTAAAAAGGGAATTAGTAACTTTTTTAGCCCTTTCCACGACCTGGAAAGTACCAAACCCTGGGATATTAAAGTTATTTCCAGAGGTAACTTCATCCTTAATGATGCCGACATAAGAATCTATAATCTGCTTAACAACTTTTTTATCTCCCTTAATTCCCAACCTTTTACAAATTTCATTTAATACTTCTACTTTTCTCATTTTAGCATCCTCATTTATGATGTTAAGTCATCAAAATCTAAACTTTCAAAATCTTTCTCATTATCTTCCTCGTCTATGATAACAAAGTCTTCGTCCTCTTCATCATCATTTTCGTCGTTTTCCCCTTCGTCATCCCCATCCGTCCCTATGGGTTCTTCGTTTTCTATCTCAATAACTAGATCATCTTCTTCATTAAGTAGGTCATCTGCTTCATCCTTCTTTGATTGCCCTTTAATTAAAGAAAGATCAGCGTCATTTAAACTTTCATCTACAAGGTCATCCCCGCTATCCTCATTTAGCCCTCCTCCAAGATTTTTAATTTGAAGATCCATTAAATGTATCATTCTATTAATATCAACCCTCGTATCCTTTAAGTTTGAGAGAGCATTCTCAATCGCTACACAAATCGCGTCGATATCTAATAAGGATTGCTCTAATTCAATTAACTCCAAGATTTTTGCTTTTAAAAGGTTCTCTGCATAAGCCTCCCTTGCTGCTTGGCTTTTTTGTTTTCGAACCTCTTCATTGGTTGCAATTAAAGTATTAAAGTCGAGTTTCTTCATACGTTTTTTTCCAGTTAGAATTCTTTTGGTTGAAACTCGAGCTCTATTAGTCTCCCTTAATATATCTTCCAAAGTATCACATTTTTCTCTAACCTTCGCCAAAATATTATTTATATATTTTGGGCCCATTAAATAAGCATCTTTTGGTAATTTAACAGACGACTTGTCTAGGAGTTCGTAAATTTCGTCTATTCTTTTTGAATCCAACATAAGAACCTCATGACTTCTTTTTATATTAATACAAATTTGTAGCAGTTTTTATCTAATCTTTTATTTTTTGTCTCTTAAATGGGGCTCAACCTTTTTGACAATAAAGTATTTCTCTGATGCACTTCGTTGTTGTTAATCGCTTCGTTGAACGCATTTTGGTCCCCGAAAATAATTACCTTCTTTTTAGCACGCGTAATTGCCGTATATAGCAGTTTGCGATATAACATTCTTCCGAATGTTTTCGAAATTGGCAATAATATGATATCATACTCGTTACCCTGTACCTTATGGATAGTTAAGCAGTAGGATAATTTTAAGTATTCCCGAGCTTCCGAGAAACTAAACTCGATTTCCTTATTCGCATCGGTTATCCAAATAAATATTTTCTTATTTTCCTTGTCGAAATACCGGACAATCCCTTCTTCCCCATTAAAAACAATCTTTTCATAATTATTTTTTGTAACAACAACTTTATCCCCTACTCTTAAGGAGAATCCTTGTAAATCAATTTCTTCATTATCAGCAGAAGGGGGGTTTATAATTTCTCTTGCTTCCGCATTTAGACGATCAACCCCAATATCCGACCTATACATTGGGCTAATTAGTTGGATATCCTTATCCTTGAGCTGGCTTATAAACTTCTTAATCTTATTTAGTACCAGCAAATCATCTTTTTCTGAAATAAAGACAACATCACTTTTGCTATGCATCTCTTTTAGAGATGGAAATTCCCCTTTATTTAACTTATGTGAGAGCAAAATAATTTCAGAAGTATCTTCTTGCCTTAGAATTTCCGTTAATTTTGTAACATGAATAGCATTACTTTCAACTAGATCTCCTAATACATTGCCAGCGCCCACTGATGGAAGCTGGTCGGAGTCCCCAATCATAATTAGAAAACTTTGATCGGGGATTGCATCTAATAGATGATAGAAAACAAATTGGTCTATCATACTTATCTCGTCTATAATAAATACATCTGCAGGGTATGGGTGTATGTGGTTAAAACCCCAAATAAAATCGTATTCTGGGTCTCTATCTGAATCATTCCCATCCCATCTTAAAGTTCTATGAATTGTTCCGCTATCTTCCCCCGTTAGTTGGTTTAGTTTCTTAGCAGCGATTCCAGTAGGGGCTAGAAGAGCATTTTTTAACCCTTTCTCCTTAAAAAATTGAACTAGGGCTTTAACTAAAAAGCTTTTCCCTGTTCCAGGATTTCCCGTTATAATCAAAACTCTACTAGTTGCCATCGATAGAAGAGCGTCCCTTTGTTTTTTGGTGAAAGTAACTCCGTATTCCTTTTCATATGAATCGACCCAAGAGTTAATTTCCTTAGAGGTAAATGGAGACTCGAGATTTAAAAGTTGCCTAATTTTCTGAGCTGATTCCAACTCGGCTCTATGATTAAATTTTGGATAGATTAAGGTCTTATCTTTTAAGTCTTCCTTAAAGATTTTGCCTTCGGCAGCTAGTAGAGTTAATTGGTTTAGTAAGATCGGGTTTGTTAAATAGTACGGCTCGATTTTTTGAGAACTGAAAAACTTTTTAATCCCTGATTTTAATTTTCCTACCGTAATATAAAGATGTCCTCCTTTAAAACAGGAATCCTTAAGCACTTGGAGAATATTTGCCCTTATCCTCTCTTCACAATTTAGGCTAAAATTAAGATCTTTTGCAATTGTATCAACTAAAGAAAAAGGGGACCCACAGATATCCACAAGCAAGTAGGGATTAGTCCGAATAACCCTTTCAGAGCCATCCTTAAAAATATTATATATTTTTTTAATTGAATTGGTTGGGATATTATAGGTCTGCAAGAAAATGGATAAGTTATGAAAAGACCTATTAATTTTCCATGCCTCGATTAAATCGTACCTTTTATTCTCTGAGAGTATTTCCGAATCTTCTAGTAATTCGGGGGATTGGTCAAGGATTTTAATTAAATCTAAACCATACTCTTCTACTAAATTTTTAACCGTTTTATATCCGAGACCTTGAACCAGAGAAGTTATATATTTAACTAAACCTTCTTTTGTGTCGGGAGAAACCTCTTTATATTTTGAAACATTAAACTCCCAGCTCTTATATTTATCGTTAAATTCAAATTTTCCGTGGACCTCTATCCTAGCGCCTTTATATGGTTGTAACCCTGGGAAAAGCCCTTTTACCACAATTTTCTTTTTAAATTCCGGAACATAAAGTTTTAAAATATAATAATCAGTTTCTGGTTTAGTCTGTTTAGGAAACAAGACATAATCCAGCTCTCCAATACATTTTGTTTTTGTATAATCCATATTATTATTCTAGTATCTGAAAAAAGAACCCTTCGAATTCAGAAACCGGTATTTCCAAATCCCCAATTTTAAATACTAATAAATGGCGGTCGTTTCTAACTAATTCGTAGCGCGATTCGGATTGTTGCAACTGAATAGAATGATGTTTAAAAGCTTTAAATGTTAAAACTCCTTTTTTCTCAATGCGTTTTAGATGGGAATGTACTGCAGCATTTGTTATACTAAACCGTCTTGCTATTTCAGCCTGTGCCGGAGAGATACCGTTTTTTCTACGGTATTCCTTAATAAAATTAACAATTTCCTTTTGTCTTTTCGTTAAACTTCTTGCCATTTTTAGGCCAAGCCCTCTTCTTTTAAGATTTCAACTATACAGTTATGAATCCTATCGGGGGTCGTATCATTATCTATTTCAATCACGGAGTGAGTTTTAAAAATACCTAGCGGGTACGATTCACTCATTAATAATTTTTTATAATTGTCCCTCAACTGGACCATAAAATCTAGGCCCCTGGTCTCAAACCTATCTGTTTCCGAAACTCTATCTTTAGCAATATTGGGGTCTAAATCAAGATAAATTAAATGGTCTATTTCCCAATGCCGAACTAATTTCATATAAAAAGAGATTAAGGACTCTACCAGCGAAAGGCTAAATCCTTGATAACAAATTGTTGAGGCAATAGTCCGGTCTAGTATAAAAATAGTTCCTTCTTCTTCTTTTTGGCCCAACTTTAAAATACCATGTACATGAGAAGCTAAAAATAAAGTTAGATCCGTTTCGTTAAAAATCTCTTCGTTATTAAGGACAATTTCCCTAATTTTTTCTCCTAATTTTGTATAGCCCGGTTGCCGAGCAATTATAACCTTATGCCCTAGCTTTTCGTAATAGGATTTTAACTTATTAATTTGAGTTGTTTTGCCAGACCCGTCTAATCCTTCAAAAGCGATGTATTTCGATTTTCGCATTTTAATTCCATGTAAAAAAGATAAGTTTAGTATATAAATAATACCAAAGAAACCGTTAAAATAAGTAAAAGAAAATGGATAAAAGATTAGTCCTAGTTGATATAGATAATTATCTAATAAGAAACAGTTTACAACTAAATCAATTTGCGCTTCAAAACCTTTTCAAGATTAAATTCCGGTTGAATATTTGGAAGAAAATACAATACGAGGAAACCGATTCTTTTATCTTTCAAAAAATTTGTCAAACCTTTCAGCTAAACCTTTCAACGGAACAGTTATCTAATCTAAAAAGAGATTATGTTCTCGAATTATTTAAGCTAATCAAGAATAATCGGAATTCGGCACAACTAGACCCCATCAGCTATAATAATATAAAAGAACTTCTTGAACAGAAAATTATTATAGGCAGTTTTGCTTCCAGCTTTTTCGATAATATTAGAATGAAGCTTATTCCCCTTAATATATTCCATCATTTCCAATTTGGGGCTTTCGGAGAAGACGCAACCTCAGTCACACAATTAATTGAAGTTGCAAAAGAAATCTTAAAAATCCAAACAAAAGAAACTTTTTCCGAAACGTACTACTTATCTGAAAAAAATTATAAGGTAAAAGATATTCAGTGGCTTAATAATAACACTTTGGGTTCGATTTTACAAAAAAAAGAATTTTGAGAGTAAAAAACTTTTAATCCAAGATGTATTATTAGTGACTGAACGAGAACGCTATAAGCCATATGACCTAGCTCAAAGTAGCACTGTCCAAGGCCTAAAGCACATTTTTTAACGTCCTAAAAAAGGAGAAAGCAGATGTCAGATCTTATCAAACAAGCCGGTTTCGATGATGACGCAGTTCCAAGTTCCCGCCCAGATAATTACAAAGCAAAAGAAGGAAAGCAAGACCGCATTGCAATGGCATGGGTCGCAGATGAGATCAGTAAAAAAACTGGGAAAAGAGACCCTCAGTTTATTTTTGCTCCCACCTTCTATGTTCCAGGAAACGGTTATATCCTAGCCAAGCCTGGATTTGACAAGCTAATTGGGAAACAACCCAAGAAACGTTTTGCTACCGTCGTAATTGTTTACCAAACTGATAAGGAAGGGGAACTATTTAAGGATGAAGATGGAAAGCCTATTTTAAGCTATTCCATTAAGCCTTGGTTCTTCTCAGAGCAAAAGTATCGCGATCTTAAGAGCCTGCACAATAAGTGGGATCTTTCCAAGCACGATCTTGATATTAGCTGTATTGAGGAACAATACCAGAATATCACCATCCAACCGCACCCTAATTCCTACCTAGAAAAGATGATGCAAAAAGAGAAGTATAAGGAAAAGTTAATGGCTCAAATTGAAGCCACTATTCAAACTCTTCCAAATTCTCTTGGTAGGGATTTAACAGAAGAAGAGCTTAGGGAAGATGTTCTTGAAGAGGAAGAGCAAAGTGTGACTGATGATAGCACTGAAGAATTTTCCAATTCGGACTCTGATGAAATTATGAACGATATCCTTGACGATATTGAGTAATAGTTTTTACCCCTAAAAAAAACTCAGCTTCGTGCTGGGTTTTTTTATCGTTTCCGTTCTTTTTTTGCCTTTTTAATATCTTTTGATTTGCGGCGGGCCTTAGAATCTGAGAACCGATAAAAATGTTCATACTCTCTATATAGAATACCTTCTTCTCCAACTTTGGGTTTTCCCGCCTTAATTCCCCTTTTATAATAAGGGCGGGCCGCAAAGGCTTCCTGTTCGACTTTTGTTAAATCTGAAACTTCAACTTTCTGATCATGTAGATTCCAAAAATTAGAAGCAAAATAAGAGACATGGAAAGCATCAGCAATGTCTCCTTGGATTTTAACACCGTTAATTACGGCTTTTTCTAATCCTAGTTTTTTCTTCATCGATTTAATCATATCACTTTTCGTAACTTTAGTGTTAGATGAAATTCTAGCGAGTTTTTTAAGTTGCATAGGGGCAAAATAAACGACATCTACCTTCTTTTTAAATAACATTGATTTAATAAAAGAATACAAGGCAAACATATTTTCAGATTGGATAGCATGAAAAATGGGAGATTCTGATCCACACCGAACAATTTTATATTTTTTAATTAAGGCAGCTAGCTTTTTTGCGATTGTTTCATATCTCAAAATCTCAAGCATAGCTTCGCTTGTTTGGATTAACCCAACCTCGACTACCGACTCTGGTCCTGTTTTTTCATTATCTAAGACGCAAAAGCCAGTATTTGTTAGAGAGGGGTCAATTCCTAATATATGCATGCTTCTTCCTTATAGGGTTCTTTATATATATTTACAGTTACAAAAGACTTTTCTTGGCACTCTTGTTTCTCCCATCTGGAACTTCCTCATGAAATTGACCATCATTACTATCTTATTAATGATTTATATTGCTATTAGCTAAATCGCTTTATGTAAACATAAAACAAGGAATATATATAAACATATATTCAATTTAAAAATAGGTTTAAAAATAAAGGTTAATATGTTAAACTGCTTTTGGGGAATATAGAATGGCTTTAAAGTAAAATAAAAAAGTATTTTAAAATCAGGTTGAGTTTTCAGGATTTAAATCTATTTGAACTATTTAAAAAAGATTTTCATCCCCATTGATCCGAAGACTCGCTTGTATAAAGATCTGAAGGTAGCGAAAATTAGGAATTAATATCCTGTCTAGGTCGTAATGCTCCTAGAATAAAAAAAGGCGCTGTTATACTGCAAGTTTAACTCCTGCTACCCTAAAAATCAACTGGAATAGCTTGCAGGCTACTACTACTAATGGCACTAATAGCAATATAAATCATTAATAAGATAGTAATGATGGTCAATTTCATGAGGAAGTTCCAGATGAAAATAATGGTACTAGCTTGGTTGAGAAGTTGGTTGAGAACCGCAAGTGGTTGTTTGATCCCAAAAGCATACCCTCAAAAACTTCCCATCTTAGGAATCAAAGCTCCCCTATCTTGTATTAATAATTGTTATGTGCCGAAGTCTAAAATCACTTAGGAGACTAAATTATGGCAAAAAAGAAAAAAGAATTGGAATCAGCAACTAGCAAAGCGAAATCAAAGATTGCAGGGAAGATTGATGAGGATTACGTAGATCTTTCAGGTAGTTTTCAAAGAAACTACGATGTAATCAATTCTGGGTCAGTTATTATTAATAAAGTAATCGGATGCGGAGGCATTCCTAGAGGGAGAATTACTGAAATATTCGGCCCGCCTAGCAGTGGAAAGTGTTTGGTAGGGGATTCTCTTCTTTTTACCCCACAGCAAGGAATTATAAAAATAGAGAAATTATATCATTCTCTAAAGGATAAACCGGGTCCGGATTCAGCAGTGGAATACCAGGAAAAGATTCTTGGAAAGGATGGTATTAAAACTACCTCACATTTTTATAATGGAGGCGTTAAAAAAACCAAAAAAATTAAATCTAGATATGGTTACGAGGTTGAAGGGACCCGGGTACATCCTATTCTTGTAATGGAAAAATCTGGAAAACAGGTTTGGAGAAAATTAAAGGATGTAAAAAAAGGGGACTATATTTGTATTCAGAGAAATCAGCAATGTTTTGGAAAAGAATATATAAAATTAGATTGGGAATATAAAAAAGAATCCAGATGGGAAACTAGCACCAAGAAATATAAAATTCCTACTTCTATTGATGAGAAGTTAGCTTCTTTCTTAGCTTATGTTATAGCAGAAGGAACAACAACATATAAAACTTCTATGGGAATTTCACAAAAAGAAACTGAAGTTGCAAATATTATTAAAAAATTAGCAAAAAGTCTTTTTGGAAAAGAATTGGTTCTAAAAAAAGAATCTCTTAAGGATTATAATTTTAGTTCGAAACAAATTAGGTCCTTTTTATATGAAGCGTTAGGGGTTAATTATGTTAAATCGAATAAAAAGGAAATTCCAGATCTTATTCTTCAATCCCCCAAATCTGTTCAACAAGCGTTTCTTCGTTCTTATTTCGAAGCAGAGGGATCAGTAACAAGCGACTGGGTTGAAATTTCTTCAGCGAGTAAGTGGTTGGTTCACCAATTACAGGTAATGCTTCTTAACCTAGGAATTATTGCTAACCAACGAATTATTCATAATTCCGCGACAAACAGTTCAAACCCTGTTGAAAGAGACTACTATAGTCTTTGTTTAACGGGAAATAATATTAACATCTTTGCTAAAGAAATTGGTTTTGAATCCACACGGAAGACACAAAAACTCGATTCCTTAGTAAAACAACGTAATTCTTTAATGGAAAGATCTAATGTCGAATCTATTCCATACCAAAAAGAGTTAGTCCTTGCTTTTAAGGATGAAGTGATTAGCGAGCAAGGGACAGGCCGAGGGGGGAATTTCCCTCGAAAGGGCTTTAAAAATGTATATGGAAATAATCTCGTTAAAAGATTAGAGGCTATTAAATACCGGGGGGATAATCTATCTTATCTGACCTGGAAAAGAATAAAAGAACAAGCTCCAAAGGAACATCAGGAATTAAATTCTTTTTCTAAGATTGAGCGAAATATTGAAAACCAATTCTTTTATGATCTAGTAACAGAAATTACAGAATCGGAAGCTCAAGTTTATGATTTAACTATTCCAGATGGGCATAATTTTACATCAAATGGAATTATTTCGCATAATACGACACTGGCTACCTCTATCTGTATCCAAGCACAAAGAGAAGGCCATTCTTGTTTATATCTGGATTACGAACATGCTTTTGATCCTAGTTATGGAAAAGCAATTGGGCTAGACTTAGATCCCAATAAATTTGCACTGTATCAACCCAACTTTTTAGAAAAAGGTCAAGAACTAATTACAAGAGCACTAGCAACCCATACTCTAGTGAAGTCTACAGGGGCTAAAAAACAAATCCCAGATAATGAAAGAGGAATTTGGATTGATCAAAAGAAGGGTATTGGCATTGGGGTCCCAGTAGTTATTATAATTGACTCTGTTGCAGCCTTGATTCCAAAGAAGGAATACGAAGGCGAACATGATACAATGGAAATCGGGCTCTTACCTAGATTATTGTCAAGGTATCTAAGAAAGCTCGTAAGCCTTATTAAAGCTTCCAATTGTGCGATTGTTTTAGTTAATCAAGAAAGAACTAACATTAAAATGGGTCCTTTTGCTGCCGCAGGACCTGATTATGAAACTACTGGCGGTAAGGCAGTTAAATTTTATGCTAGTGTAAGGCTAAGATTAAAGTTGAAGAAAAAGGAAAAAGCTCGCGTCTTTAATGAGATTCAAGGAACAAAGGAAGAACTTCCTATCCAGAATGTTATTAAATGTACAGCTGTTAAAAATAAGGTGGGAATGCCCTATAGAACTGGGGATTTCGTAATCCGCTTTGGGGAAGGGGTTGATAATGTCCGTAGCATTGTTGACATTGCTATCAATGCTGGAATTATTAATAAAGGTGGGGCCTGGTTTGATTATAAATCTCTAGTAGATGAGGCCCACAATTTTAGGGTTCAGGGAATGGAGAAAGTTCGAGATATCGTAATTGAAAAAGATTACCTTATTGACGAATTACAAGAAAGGCTAGAATCCTATTTTAATCAGGGCGATAAGAAGGAAACAGCCTCGGACCTAGAAAAAATGGAAGACATTGAATTAATTAGCGAAGAATATGGGGACGATGACGATTAATTCGGTTTAAACAGTACTTTTAAGAGAGGCACCCTTTTCAGGGTGCTTTTTTTATTTGTAATAGTCTTTTTTTCCGTTTTATTTATATAGGATCAAATTCTTTTATTAAAGGAGTTTCCCCATGTCCCCTCTTTTATATTTCGCCGTCGTACTTCTCGAGAGTTTACTTATTATTGGAGCCATTTCTATATTTTTAACCCGAGCTATTATTGTTTATGGCAAACTTAAAATGTATAAAACCCTTCATATTCCGAAGAATTACGAGTTTAAGGTTATTAATCTTAAGCATAAGGGAAAAATTAAATGGCAAACTAATTTCGGATCAGACCAAAGATGGAAAATCTGTGCGCTGGAAAATATTAATGGTCGAGCGCTTTTAATTTATGCCCGAGAAAAAATAGGGCATTAATATAAGGAGAAAATGATGAACTTAGTTAGTTTAATTGCTCTAGTAGGATGTGGTATTTTAGCTTTGTTAATTCTAGGGTTCAGTATTTTCTTTATGTTCTATTCCCTAAAATCTGAAACTAAATCTAAAAATTCTGCAGAGAAATTCAGCTACAAAACTACAGAAGTAGAAACATACGAAGAGTTTAATTCTTTGTTGGAAGCCGGCTCCGATGATGATTGGGTGATTTGTGCAACTTGCAAATTTGGAGAAGGTTGGATCGTAATCTATTCAAAACCTAGGGTTTAGATCTAATAGCAATTGTTAAAGTTGTAATATCGCTTGGAATAAGTTTTATACAGTTTCCATCTTTATCCCGAATTTCTTCTGCGATAGGGCGATTTTCTTCCCAACTAATAATTTTTCCTTTGTGTAGCTCTTCTAAGTAATCCCACGTTTTTTGAGATAGTTTTAAATCATAGGGCTCCATTTAGTTTCTCCTCGAAAAAGTTACATTATATTAAATATACACCTTAAAAGAAAGAGATTTTTCCTCTTTCTTTTTGTAATAATTATAAAGAATCTCTGTCTGAGGGGTAGAATAATGCCAATAGACGTAAGAATAAAGAACGCACAAGCAATCGAAGATGTATCTTTTCAGATTAATGGGTTTACTTGTCTTGTTGGTAAAAGCAATATCGGAAAAAGTAGCGTTTTAAGATCCCTCCAATCAATGTTTAAGAATTCTGGGGGTTTGGTTAGGCATGGAAAAGACTCCTGCGAGGTTTTTTATAATGACGGAGATCTTAATATCCACTGGACAAGAGGGAAAGAAAACAAATACAAGATTAATGAAACCGAGTATCAAACTGGAAGGGATATACCCCCTCCGATCTTAGACGCAGGAATTAAAGAATTAATTATTGGAAACTCTTCTACCAAACAAAAGATTGATGTTCAAACGAACGGCCAACATTCCCCATTATTCCTTATAGATAAGAATAAAAGAGAGGCTGCTGAAATTATCTCTGCAATCTCTCGGCTAGATGTAATCTCAAAAGCATCAAAAGAATGTAACAGGGACCTTAAACAGTATAAGGGTAAGTTAAAATTACGGGAATCGGATAGGGACGCAGTATCGCAACAGCTAAAGAAATTTGAAAATCTTGAAAACCTTAAAAATTCCTTCAGCTCCCTTCTTTCTTCCTTAACTAAAACACAAGAGGGATTTAATAAGGTAACGGAATTAAAATTAAAGTTAAAAAAATTAAAAGATTTAAGTAAGAGAAAAGAACTGTATGATAAAATAAAATTAATAGAAATTCCAGAATTTGTTTTGGATTTGTCCCAAAATAGGATTGAAAAATTAAAAGGGATCAGCGACAACCTTTCCTTAATAAAAGCTGAGATTAAAATTCTTAAAAGAATTAAAACACTAAAAATTCCAACTTTTAATGAGGACGAACATAGAAAATTATTATCCTTAACTGTAAAGTTAGAAGAAATTAAAGCATTGTCAAAGAAAACGTTATTAAGGGAAGAACTAGAAAAAATAAAGATGGTTTCTTTGTCCTCCCTGGAAGGAACCGTTCAGCAATTAGAAGTTTTTAAGGAAATTAAAAACCGTCTTAATGAAATAAATAAGAGTATAGAAGAAACAGAGGAAGAAATCGGGAAGTTGAAGGATAAGCTTTTAAAGTTAAAAGAAGGTAAAGCGAAGATAGAGAAAAATCTAGGATCTTGCCCAATTTGTGGAAAGGAATTTTAGGTGTTTAATTTTATAACAGTTGGGGATGTTCATTCAGCAGATAAAAATCCAGGCGCGAGGGTTGGGGATTATTTTATAGACACATTCGATAAGCTAGATCAAATTGCTATTATTGCTGAAAAGGTTAAAGCTGATGCCGTTTTTTTCTTGGGAGATATATTTCATATTAAACAACAAAAAGAAAATAGTTGTAAGTTAATAGCCAATTGGATCGAACTCCTAAAAACTTACCCTCCAACTATAGGAATCGCTGGCAACCATGACGAATCTTTTAATAACCCGGAGACAATCCCAAACCAACCAATTGGGGTTTTAGAAGCTAGCGGACACTTAACCCTTTTAGATGAAAAATTAGATAAACATTATATCTTTGAGAAAGCTGGAATTAAGATTAGGGTTGCAGGATATCCTTATGAAAAGAAACTAGGAATATCAGCTTGTGATATTAAGAAAAAGGATGAGGATATATTAATTGCCCTAGCCCATATTTATGCCGGCCCAAAAGAAAAGGATCTTTTCGGGGAAACAATTTATGGATACGATAAGATGGTTTCTTTTAATCCTGATATCTTTTGTTTTGGCCATTACCACGTCGACCAAGGGGTTCGAAAAAAAGGTACTAAATATTTTATAAACCTTGGTGCCATAACGAGAGGGTCCATTTCAAAAGATGACCTAGAAAGAAAACCTAAGGTTGGTTGGATAAGTATTAACGAGAAAAGAGAAATAACAATTAAACAAATTAAATTAAAAGTAAAACCTTCTAATGAGATCTTTAACCTTGAATTAAAAGAAGAGATTGAATCGGAAAATGATCAAATTAACGCCTATATAGAAAAATTAAAATCAGAAATCGAAGGGACGAAGGTTGAGGCTAATATTGCGAAACAAATTGGAAGCCTGGACCTTTCCACAGAAGTAAAAGATATGGTTTACCATTATCTTGAAAAAGCCGGGCTAGAAAAAGGAGAGATAGAGTCCTCCGATATTTTAGCAAATATTACATTAAAAGGAGAAAATGATGGCGACAGTTGAAATTAATACAACAGAAATTGGGAAATCGAATCTTATAAAGAAGATAACAGAAGTTTTATCTATTATAACCGCTTGCCCGGATAATATGGTATTTAAGATAAAATTAGAACTTGACGGGGTGGATATGCGTCTTACAAAAGCCGCCATGGACTTTGTAGAACAACAGCAAAAAAACCAAGAGGAGCCTGAAGATGAAGAAGAAAAACTAGAAGAAGCTGCTCCAACCCCCACACAATTAACTGACTTTCTACAAAGAATGCAATTTGGGGACTTAGATAAAGTTTCAGACTTTCTAAAAGAGAAATTTGGGGTTGAAGAAAACTTAAAGTTGGGACCAGAGATGACCCAAAAAGAAACTTTATCCCATTTAAAGGACCAAATGATTGGTAAAAAGGATGATCACGATCAAGTTATTGACGATATTTTAAAACCTCGAAAATTAAAGGAAGAGGAAGGGAATGAAAAAGACTAAAATCAGTTGGTCTTCTTTTGATTTATGGCGATTATGTCCCCATGCCTATGATCTTTTCTATCTGGAAGAAAAAGGATTCGATTTAGATGAAAAACAAGATCGCTTCTTCGCAATTATTGGTTCTGTAATTCAAGAGATTTTTTCTAGGTTTTATAATGATCAACTTTGGAGACTAAAAAAAGAAGCTATCCCCTATTTAACAGATACGCTACTGCCCAAAGTTTGGCCTTTTGTTCTCGATGGTTTTACTGTTAACTGGGAGAATCATGATAAATCCGAAAAAGAATTATATGAAGAAGCAAAAGGGATGATACCCAAGGTTACCAAGCTTCTATTAGGCGAAAAGCTTCTATTTCCAAATGGATTACAGCGGGCTGAAGTAAAGCATATGCTTCCTTTTAATGAAGAAAATGGAATCTACCTAATGGGAAAGGTCGATTTCTTATTTAAGGACTCCGAAGTAATTATTTTAGATGGAAAAGCCACCCATAATGTTAAGGACGATCAACTATATTTCTATAGCTACCTCTATGAATTAATTAATGGGGAATTGCCTGATAAAATTGGATATATCTATTACGATACAGCAGAAGTCTCGTATATTAAATTTAGTGCTAGGAAGTATAATAGATTAAAGAAGGAAATAAACGAATTAGTTCAAGCAATAGATAAAAAGGATTTTCCTGCTAAACCTGAGTTAAATAAATGTGAAGCTTGTACATTAAAATCAATTTGTTCAAAAAAGGAGTTAAATAATGCCACGGCGTAAAAATACAGAAGCTGAGAAAAAAATTGAGCCGTTAGAAGAGGAGAAGGAAAAACAAAGGAAGAAAGAGACAAAGGAAGAAAAACAGAATCTCCCAAAATTTGTTTTGGTTAGCGAAGATGGTTCAATTCAAAAAACTAAAGTTATTATCAATGGGAAAATTATTAAGGACTTTTCCCAGTTTGATTTAGTTGCGGAAGAAGGACAAATTACATTTAACTATATCAAGTCTGGGTCTATTAACTTAAACGAAGTTGATGATCTATTCCCTCCAGACGAAGGAGGTGCGGAAAATGACAGTTAAAAAATATGATGGTGGCAGTGGGTCGCCTGGAGAAGCCGAACGTCCGATGAAGAGAAAAGTTAAGGTACCAAGAGATAAAGATGGGAGGACTATTTTGACTGGAAATGTTAAGGTGCCTAAGGATGGAGAAGATTTTGGAGATTCTGGTGAAGATTTACCACCCCCAGGAGAGGATGAATCCCCCCGCCCAAGAAGAACCCGAGAAAGAAGACGGGAAGGGAAAGAAACTCCAAAAAGATTGATTCTTCCTGAGGAAGAATATGAAGACGAAGTCGACACAAAAGACGGAATTCTCCAGATAATGACCAATGGGACTTCGGAGGGAACCGTAGTTACGTTAAATGGAAAAAAATTAAATGTTAAAGTTATCCTAAATTTAATGATAGTTTAGGGATCATTTTTAAATCCGGCTTTTTTATTCGTATATAAAAAGGAATATAAAAAGGAATAGGATAATTTTAATGGCAGACTTAACAGAAAAACTTTTAGAGCTTAAAAAGTTAAGAGAAAAGATCTCTGATAAAAAGAATCGTCTTGAAGGAAAACTTGATGCCGATCAAAAGGCATTAAAAAAGCTTGAAGCTGAGCTTGAGGAAGAGGGGATACAGCCCGCTGAGTTAGAAACAGAAATTAATAAACTAGAAACGAAGCTAACGCGGGAGTATGAAAGATTGGAGAAAGAATTAAACGCAATTAGCAAAGAAGTAACCGATATTGAATCACAGTGTTCTTAATTAATTAGAAAAGGAGATTGCTGAAATGGCAAAATTTAAGATTAAAAAAGAAGCATTATTAGATAACTTAAATCTAGCTTCTCTTGCGATAAATCGAAGGGAAGAAGATATTACAAGTAACTTTGTTTTTAAGGTTGAGGATGAAAAACTTGTAATTTTAGCAACTGATAATACTTCAATTGCAAAAGTAAAGGTTGGAAAAATTAGTCTAGAGGGCGATGATAATGAATCCTTTTCTTTTACCTTAAAAGCTCAAAAAGTTTTAGGGTTGTTAGGGACCTTAAAAAAGGATAACGAAGTCGAGTTTAATTTTAATAAGGCAGATATGAATGTCGTTATTAATGAAACTTATGATTTTCCTTCTCTTGATCCAGACGATTTCCCAGAATTTAATAGTGAAATTGAAAAGGCAGAGTCTATTTCGGAAATAAAAATTGATGCATTGAGTAATGCCCTAAAATATATTAATGGGTTTATTGGGAATGACCCTCAAGGCCGTCCAGAATTAACTATTGGTTTAATTAAGGATAATACTTTCTTGGCGAGTAATGGAAAAACCTTTGGGGTATATGAATCTAAGGACCTTAAAGCAGATGGGTTTGAAGTAAGCTACAACGTTATTGGAAATATCCAGAAGTTTACTAAGGGTTTTGAAACCCCTATTGTTGTTGAGCCTAAAGATAAAAATAAGGACGACGACTCTAAGGACGACGACTCTAAGGACGACGACTCTAAGGACGACGACGGAGCGGTTGTCCCCTCTAAAAAGATAAAGCTACTGAAAAGTTCTAACTTTTTCATTATTGCTTCCCCCGACGAGTTAAACTACTATGGGTTTAGAAAGTGCGACTATAAATTCCCAGCTCAAAAGCTTCAAACGCAAATTGAGAAGGGAAAGGACGCAGAAACAAAATGCAAAATTTCTCGAGTTGAACTTTCGGAAGTCATTAACCGTTTATCTTTCTGTATCGATGAAACAAGCAATAGGATGTCTTTTGTATTAACTGGGGATTCAGACGAGGCAGAGTTAGAAATCTCTGTTATTGGTTCCCATAAAAGGACAACTACAGAAAAAATGAAGGTCTCAAGACTTTCAGGCGAAGAGGATATTACTTTTAGCCTAAACTTTAACCACTTAACTAAAGTTTTACCCCTTTATGACAGCCCTGAAATAATCCTATCAGAAAATAAAGCTATTATGTTATCAGACGAACTTGACGACCACAATCTTTATGGGATGATTGCAGTTTTAAGGAGTTAAATGTTACAAACATTAACATCCCAAGCTGATGACCTAAAAATAAAGATTTCTAAAGTCGAGGGAGTAAAATCTCAATTAGTAAATCAAAGGTCAAAGCTTGATTTAGAAATAGAAACTTTAAAACAGGGGGCAGTTGTTAGAGAAAAAACTGTCTCTTTGTTTAAACAGCTTCTGGATAAGTTAATCGACGAAAATGTAACTACCCTAAGTAAACTAGTTACGGAAGGTTTAAAAATCGTAATTCCAGACCAACAAGTTGAATTTAGTGCAACTATTGAACAGAAGAAAGACCTCTGGATTAGGTTTACTACTATAGAAAATGGGGTTGAAGGAGACGTGATTAACTCTTTTGGGGGAATGATAGTTGCTTTGGAATCATTTATTCTAAGAGTTTTGTGTATATTAAAGTTAAAATTGAAACGGATACTAATTTTGGATGAAGTATTTGCGCATGTTAGCACTGAATACCTAGAAAATACTTCATACCTAATAAAGAAATTATGTGATGATTTTGGGATAGACCTATTATTAGTTACACATAAAAAGCAGTTATTAAAGTATGCGGATACCGTATATTATGCTAAATCTGAGAATGAAAAAGGATTAAAAAGATTGGTTCTAGAAAAAGGAGAATGAAAATGTCAACATTTGTAGCAGTAGATATTCAAAATGTCTTTTTCCACGCGAAGAAGCTAAAGAAAAGACTTAATTTTCAGAAGCTACACGAACTATTTCAGGAAGAAGAAGATTTATTAACTTGTAATGCTTATGTTGCGACAAGCCCATTTACCGAAACAAGTTATCTAATTAACACCTTAAAAGGAATTGGTTTTAATGTAATAGCTTGCGAACAAAAAAAGGAAAGAAAGCACTTAAAATTTAATAATAGATCTGTTGGAATTACCCTAGACGTTGTCCGAAATCAAGAACATTTTGATAAGCTAGTCGTTGTCACAATGGATGAAGGCATTGTTGATTTGTTAGACCACCTTAGAGACGAAGGAATTAAAGTTGAGATTTGGTCTTTAACAAATAACGAAACCCTAAAAGACCATGCGGACGAATTTAATCTTTTTGAACAGGAGCACTACGTAAAACGTTAAAATGCTGGCTAAAGAAAAAATAGTTCAAAGGATAGAGAAGCTTAAATTAAAGTACCTTAAAAAATATTATAAAAAATATTTTTCGAGAATTCCCGAGAACTGTAAATATAACCACCAGCAAAAGCAATTGCGTAAAACAACTGGGGAAGTTCTAATTGACCCTGACACGTTAAAACCAATTACTGTTGGTTTATGTATGATGGGTTGTAATAAACCGGATGATTGGAAGGGCAGCTTCTGTATGTATAAAGAAACAGCAGAAAGCTGCCCTTTCTTTACCGATAAATACAGTAAGACCCAAATCCGAAGTAAATTTGAGGAAGAGCTACGTAACCGTAATATACGGGCCGAAAAGTATAAAGACTTACATGAGTTGTATTTAATAATAAAACCAGGGGAAGAAGACGAAGACCTCTTTAGAGTTGATAATCTTTTATCCGAAATAGATTCGTTACAAAACGAAGAGCTAACTGATTTAAGGGAAATGATAATAGCTGAGGTCAAGGCAAGGGACTTGGAACAAAAAGTTACTCCAAATTTTGATTTCCAATCTTTTTTTAATATAATAGAAACGGACGATCTTAGGAAATTAGCTCAACTAATTATATCTAGTCTTGAAAAAAGAGACGATTCAGATATAGACCAGCACCTTCTAAATAAAGATATCTGGAAAACGGAAGATCCCGCCGAGGAAGATTCCCTTTTTGAAAACGGACTTTAAATCTAATAATAATCTGTTACTAAATCGGATTTTTGATAAGCAACTTCTAGTTTCGTAGAAAAAGTCTGAGTTATGGCAAAACAAGATATAATCGATACATCTGACGTAATTGTGAGGATTTGGGGTTATAGATACCCAGTTAGCCTCGGGGGGACTTTATTAAATCAATCCTGGAGAGGTGGCCAGTTTGTTACCTTTATTGATGACTGGACTGTTGATGTTGCGGATCCAATAAATTGGGAAGGGTTTTTAGTTAGAAGTTCCTTTGGAGAAGAAGGATGTATGCGCTTACAATCTTGGAACCCCCAGGTTACTAAGGGTATCCCAATGATTATTTATGGTTCCTATGATTTCATGTTTTACGAAACAATGAGCGTAAATATGAGAAGGGCAGCACAAGGTTTACCTCCTTTAGGGCCCCCAGCACTTCCAGCACAAATACTAACCTATAATATTTCAGATCCTGTTTATGTAAGTTTGAACGGATTATTAACAAACGAACAGGAGCTTCCTGGAGCGGAGAGAGCAGGAACTGCTGCTGCGCTTCCTGCTACAAATAGAGGTTATTTAGGATTTATATTCTCATAGGATTCTTAAATGTACGGATACTACGCAACAAAAAAACCAATTAAAGAAGTAGTCCGGGAATTAGAGAAAGACTTTAAAGGCCAATATCAAATAACGGCTACGCAGGTCTATGACTGGACAATTAAACACTACCCTTATAATGCATATCTTTTAGCCCCCGAAATAATTGGTTACTTTTGGAGGTATGTTAAAAATCATAATATCAATGTTTTAGCTTCCACCAAATCTTCCAGGATTAAGAGTAGTATAATTAATAGACTAAATAAAATTAGTAAAGTTCTGGAAAGATTAAATGAGCACGCAAGAGAAAATAAAATCATTCATCGATAAAGCCCACCGCAAGCTTCTTAGATCCCAAGAAGCATTATCCTACTTAGAAAAGCGTGGAGTTACTAAAGAGCAAATTGAGAGATATAAATTTGGTTTCTCTTTAACCAAAAAAATGGGTATCCCCGAATTTGATAAATGGTCTTTTAATGGGGATCGGTTAAAAAATCGCCTAATTTTCCCAATTAAAAATTCTCTAGGGGATTATAAAGCTTTTGGAACAAGGCTTAATAATAAAGATTCTGGGGGATACCAGTATTTTTATTTTGATAAGATAGAAGCAACCTTCTTTGGGATGGAAAACTTAAAATCTATTTGGGAAAAAGGGTACTGTTATATAACAGAAGGTATTTTTGATCACCTAGTTTTAGAACATTTATACGATAACTGTATTTGCCCTCTTACCGCAAACTTGAAACAAGGCAGACTTAAGTTTTTAAGTAGGTTTGCGGATACAATTATTTTTGCGTTTGATGCTGACAGTACCGGTATTGAGAAAATTAAGCAAATTTCTCAAAACGAGGACTTGAACCATTTAACCTTTTATCAATTTTCAAACTACAGAAGTGTCGGGGAAAATGTTAAAGACTTAAATAACATATGGCAGGTACTCGGGGAGAGTAAATTTAAGGATTTTATCGAAAGACAAAATGATTTATTTGTTTTTTAGGGAAGTTTAAGCTCTTTTCATGTAAAATAATTACGGATACCTATATTCTACAATCGTTTAGAGATCTATATAATGACTATTGACGAAGTTTTCGAACTGCTCGGCATTAAAAAAACAAAAAGGATGTTAAAAGAAGCAAGAGATAATATTAAAACCTTAAACGATGACCTTTTTGAGCTTGAAAAACAGAAAAGGAAGGCAGCGTCTGAATTAAAAGCCAGAGAATTAATTATGAAGAGAGATATAGCGATGGAAATTGAACCAGGAACGCAAAACAAGAAAGCTTTTACTAATGATTCATTGCGAGACGCAGAGTTTATTATGAGGTCAGCTGCTGATAAAAATATAGCAGACTTAAGAGATGAGCTCGACCTTTTAGTTGCAGGTATTTTTCAAAAAAAGATTTCTTTGCAAATTGAAGGGGAAGCTAATAAAGAATTACTTCTTGACTATAAAATGGCGATATCGCTAATTCCTTATCTGAATACAGAGGACTAGTAACCCATGATCATCAACCTTTTCGAAGATAAGATCGAAGAAATTTTAGATAAGCATAATGTTGCTGCTTCAAATTATGATAAATTAAAAACGGACTTAGTAAATGCTTTTGTAGAAAGCCATTTAGCAACAAATAAACGACTTTCTACCCCTCCTAAGCACTTTCTTGAGTTTATGAAGAAAGAAAAGATAGAGAACCCCGATGTAATCTATAAAACTTTTTATAAGTGGGTTACAAAAACAGAAGAGGGTGAAAAATGGCTTTGTTCTACCCTCGGGGTCACTAGAGATGTTCTAACGGCAGATCTTGCTATTCAATATATGCAATCTGGTGGGAAAAAGGTCCATCTCAAACCATTACAGACTACAATTTATTACCGTGGAAAACCTAAGCAAAAAACACGGAAAAAGAAAAAGAATACATAAAAAAAACTTTGAGAAGGGCACTCAAAACTTATTTTACTTTTTAAGGAATAGCGTTCTTGACGCGAACTTAAAATCGGCGAAGATGTTTTTAGGGCTTTTAAAGCAAAATTACAATATAAGCCCCTCATTGTTTAGAGAAAGTTTAGCCGATTGGCAAAAAGAGGAATTTGCAAAACTAAAAAAACAAGTCCTCGCTAATAACCTTCTAAATGAGATTAATATCCTTGAAGAAGAATATTGCAGTATTAAATCAGAAACAGACCCAATTCCAGAAAGAGAAATTCCAGATCTTTTACTTCAGGGGCAACTTAAAAGCCTAACCAAAGTACTGGGAATAGTCCAACCTAAGTGGGGTGGCAAAGAGATCCCTATTAATGTTGGAAATACCGGAAAGAATTATGTAGATTTAATTCTTGACGATTTAGGGGATGAAAGAAAAAGCAAATATATTATAGAGATAAAAACTCATCGCGCTGATCACAACGTTATCGGGCAAATTAAAAAGTACGAGTTGTTTTACCAAAAAAAATTAATCTACCGGCTATGGCACAATGTTATCCCCGTGGTAATTGCACATGGGTATGATAAAACTACAAGAACAGAACTTAAGAAACAAAACGTTCGGACCCTTATCTACGAATCCCCAAGAGATAAAATTAGTTTTATGGAAGTTTAAAATTATGCTGGGGACAAAAGCAGTATAATAACTAATTACATGTTTGCTGTAAAGGAAACCTAGCATGAAAGATTTATCCAAAGCTAAATGGACCGATAGCGATAAGCGGAATTGGAAAGAAACTATCAAAAGTTTTTATAATATAGAACACGTAACTTCAATTCAAAAATATAATCCATCAGATACAATTTTCCTCACCCGTTGTTCCTCTGCCAAATCCGGAAAAGTCCGTGGGACCCCTTCCCAAATGTATTGGGGGGCTATTAATAAAAAGTTCTACCGTATGCTGGATAAGTTTGAGTTATACTACGGGGTATGTAGCGACTTTCTAGGGGTTGTTTTTAAGGACGAAGAATTTGATAACTATGATGTTCATCCCGCCGATATTACAGACGAGGACAAGAGAAAACTTGGAGAAATAATTAGTACTAAAATAAAGGAAAAGGGCTTTAAAAATGCCTATTTCTTTAATACTAGCCCTCTTTTATCGAGGCCCTATTTTGAGATGCTATATTATTCACAAATTCCTGTAAAATATTTCTCGGATTTACAAATTGTTAGGGAAGCATTTGAAGTTGAAGATGATTTACTCTAGGAGGTAGTTATGTGTTCCATTTTTGGATTTTTTAAACCGTCCGGTGCTATTGGGGACTCATTCGAAGAAAATGGCTTCAAAATCCCCTGGAAAAGCTTATTCCATAAAATCACAGAAAATTCTAGCGAGAGAGGCAAGGATGCCTTCGGTTATGTCAAATTTGGAAGAGGCGCACCCATTGTAAATAAGTGGTCGTTGAAAAATTATTCAACACATCAAAAAGAAAATGCATACTACGGGTGGGGTGTTGACGAAGACTCGTGGGGACTTTTAGCAAATAATAGGGCAGAACCAGAAACAGAATTCCAAAAAGATTTTCAGGAAAAGGATTTTCAACCTTTTACCAGCCCTACCCTTAGTGGAAATACTGTCCATGTTGTGCATAATGGGTTGGTAAGTAACGATGCAGAAATCCGGGAAAGATTAAAATTAAACCTTGACACGGAAACTGATTCAGCAGTTCTTCCCTATGTTTTTCGCCAAGCTACCTATTTTCAGGGATTTTTAAGGGATATTAAATACAAACTAAAAGGTAGCTATGCCCTTGCCGTATATAATACCCTAAGCCCAGACAAGCTCTTTCTCTATAGAGATTTCAACCCGTTAACTGTTCTATATAATAAACAAGAAAATGTATATATCTTTGCTTCCTTTGAAAAATACGTAAGAGAAGCTATTTCTAAATGCAAGGGAAACCAACTTAATTGGGCAACCATAGATATCCCTCCCTATTCTGGAGCTGTAATTTCTAAAAAAGGAATTGAAATAGCATCTATCGACTCCGTTGACGATTCTCAAAAGAAAGAACCGGTCCAAGAACTTTTCTTTGGAAAAAAGGCATTAATCGTAATGAGTGGGGGCCTTGATAGCGTTGTTGCTGCTATTATGATGAAAAATATGGGGTTTAAATTAGATTTCTTACATTTCTCCTACGAAGGGAGAGCACAGGAAAAAGAAATCTCTGCTGTTAAAGACCTAGCAGAACATTTTAATGCTAATCTTGAAATTTTCAAATTCGACCTATTTAAAAATTTAGGAGGAAGCAGCTTAGTTGACAGAAATATTGACTTAGCTGATGGGAAAGAGGGGGCGGAACATGCTAAAGATTGGATTCCCGCCCGAAATACTGTCTTTACCGCTATTGCCGCTGCATACGCAGATAGGTTTAAGTACGATGCCATTGTCTTAGGATTAAATTTATCAGAGGGGATGACCTTCCCGGACAATACAACGGAATATTTTGAAACTTTCTCTAGGGTTCTCAGTCTCGGGACAATGCAAAGACCTAAAATTATTTGTCCCTTAAGTAATATGACTAAACATGAGTTAGTATTATACGGTATGAGAGAAGACCCAGATGCTATAAAACTTAGCTATAGTTGCTATACAGGAAACGATAAACACTGTGGCACATGTGCAAGCTGCTACCTTAGAAAAATTGCTTTCAAGATGAACAACTTAAACGATCCGGCTGATTTTGAGGATTAAATTATGACAGAGAAGAAACCAGAAAAGAAACAAAAACAACACGGAGTTGCCGAAGATATGAATACTCCACCGGAGCTAAGCGACACGAAGAAGCATACTCTTTATAAAACTTTGGAAGTCGCAAGAGAAAAAGTCACAACGGAAATTAAAGATAAATGTGAAGGGAAGAAGAAGTTCGTTATTTGGATTGCACAAATCGACCCCGATGCCATTGGGTCCGCTATGGTTATTAGGTACTACCTAATGGTTTGCTTAAATATCGACCCTAGTTATATCCAAATTTATTATGGTGGGGCCGTTTCCCACGCACAAAACCGGTGCATCTTTAATATTTTCGAGTTAGATAATTTATTCCAGCGAATATCTTGCGAAGAAGTGCCTCATAAGGAAGAGGAGGAAATTTGGTTTTTAGTAGATTCTAACGACCTTAATGATTCCAGGTTTTCTGGCATGGACTTATCAGATATTGATATTATTATTGATCATCATAGGATATCTGCTAAACAAAAAACCGAGGATAAAATTTATTTTATCGATTCAATTGGGTCTGCTTCAACTTTAACAGTTGAACTCTTGGAAACAGAATGTTCTGGTTTAGAAAATTTACCTTCTGATTCCGACCGAGAGAAAGTTTTAACCCTAGCATCAATTGGAATTCGAAATGACACAAACAACTTTACGTCAGCATTAACCCATACGAGGGACACAGAAGCACTTAATAAATTAATTCCTTTTATTGATAATGATTTAACAATCCAAGTTGAAAATTACCCCCTGGATAATAACTATTTCTCTATACTATCTAATGTCCTTGAAACAAGAAAAGTTAAAGGAATTAGAGCAATCGCCTCCGCTGGCTATATTTACGAGGAGGATGGGGACCAATTAGCAGAAGCTTGTAATCTGTTAATTCGGGAAGCCCGCGTTAGCATTGCTGTTGTTTGGGGGATTATTTTAGAAACGGGAAGGGTGCGACTTAGTATTCGAAGCAAAGATGTTTCTCTAAACCTTGATTCAAAATTAAAAGAGGTTTTCGAAGGAAAAGGAGGCGCAAAACAAACTAAGGGGGTTGCAGAAGGTGGAGTACATTTAGATATGGGAGATTTCGTACCTTCTGGGCCACTTAAGGATGATGAGACGTATAAGGAATATTGGAGAAACATTATAGAGGCAAATATTACAGGTAAAATTTCACTTATGTTAAAAGACAGTGGAGAAGATTAAAATGAATTTAAGATACTATGGTTTCCAGCCCGAAATTAAAGAATACGTTGATAATACGCTCCGCCCAGGGGTGTATAAGACAGAACTTCCCTATATAATTTCATTTATTGGGGAAGCTAACGTTTCAAAAGATGGTCTTTGTGACTTAGCCGACATCCATGGAAGCGAGGCTTTTATTGAAGGAAATATGCTTCATTTTATCGCAGAGTTCCCAGATAATATTTCGCCTCACGAAATGGTTTTATATCAAAGAAGATTTATTACTATTGTAAAACAAAAAATTGAGGGCTTAGGAGATATTAAACTAACACAAGGTGGGGACGATTTATATTATAAAGGAAGGAAACTAAGCGTATCAATTGTTGCTCCTTCGACTGTCGGCACCTATCTTATGCACGCAGCATTTAATATCACAAACAAGTGTAAGCTTAACATCTCTTGGCTGGACGAATTCATAGATACGGATTATGAATCATTAGTTAACCTATCCTTGGATTTAATGGGACAATTTAAGAATGAACTAGATTCGATAAATTATGCTGTACATAAGGTTAAACCCATTTATCCAGATGGGCATTTCCTTAACCTAGAAAAAGCAATTGAAAACGCAAGTTTTAGAGTTTCTAATTTACAAAAGATCATCAGAGACTTATATAAGGAAGTTACCTCAACCTTGCCTTACGAAGAAAAGAAAGATAAAGCCTTGGAGCTTATTAGTCTTTTTCCCCTAAATAAAACAGAGGAATTAAAAGAAGCTTTGTCCTGTTGTAATGATGATCGCCATTTAGTCGCTTTTGCAGAAGCACTAATTATTAAGCTGCTAAGAGAATCAAAAATCGTCTCTAACTATTAAGAAGGGTAATTTATATGAGTCATTTCTTTAATATTAAGAAGAAAGATATTGGGTACAGCCGGTTTGGAGAAATTGAATGTGTACACGAAAATGTAATTACCCCTTGTTATATTCCCGTTGTACCTTTTTTAGACTCTTCGGACGATTCAATCAGGACTGAAAATATAACAAAAAGTTTTCCCAAGAAGCCGGGTTTATCCCAGGTTTTGTTGCATAATAAAGATGGGAAGCTAAGTAAAAGCCAAAAAGAAAAGTTATCGACAAAAATTCATGAAACTCACCCACAATATGAGGGTGCTTTGTTTCTGGATAGTGGAGGGTTTAAGTTAATTAGAATGGATATTGAAGATATGCCTTTTAAGGAAGTTTTTGATATCCAGAAAGATGTTGGAGGCGACATCTTCTTCACTTTGGATTATCCTATTATTAAGGATATGCCTTTTCCAATGCAGATTAAAAGGGCTAATAAAAGCCTGGATAACGCCATTAAAGCACTTCAATACCGTAAAGACCTTTGGGGGACTGCAACTGATAAACCTATTGTTTATGTTGCAGTGCATGGCACTTCTACGCAGTTTGTTAGGGACTATTTGGAGGAATTCTTCCGCCTCCTTAAAAAACACGATCTAGAAGATGTTCCATTTGGTTTCGCTCATGGGTCCTTGGTCCCCTTAAAGCATCGAAGGTATCTAGTATTGGATTTCCTTTACGAGACCAAAATGGTGTTGAAAGAAAAAGACATGTTAGACAAGGTCCCAATCCACGCATTTGGGATCTCGGGATCTTTAATTCCTCACCTTGGGCTATTAGGAATTGATACCTTTGATAGTGCCTCTTATTTACTTTCGGCCGGGAACCACCAAATCTTTGATCCTGAAACATTAGAGACAATTAGTTTTATGGAAAAAGAAGATTCCGTCGAAAAAGGAAAGTATTGTAAGAGAAGAGGGATCGACCCCACGAAGTTTAAGAATCTAAAAGAAGCGTGGGGCTGTGATTGTATGTGGTGCGAGAAAGTAAAAAATGCATATCCTCCTGCGAAGGAAAATCTTGTTGATTTCGCACGAATTATCCAAAGAGTTGTGCCTCAAGAAGGGGGTTGGAGAGAGGATAAGGATTTCTTACAATATCTAAAAGACCGAAATTTCGCATTTATGGACTATTTATATGTTCATATGATTTGTCACAACCTGACAGTCACTAATAATCTTGTTTCTAAAATGCATGAACATCTTAGGGCTGGGACATATGAAGGATTTTTCTTTGACTTCCTTAATAAAGTCCACCAAGGGAATTCTAAAAAACAAGTTAAGCAGATAAGATTCCTCAATTCTATTTTGAAGGACCAACCAAAATTTTATGATCTAGCAGCAAAACACGTTCCCCAAATTAAAGGTAGGGAGCTACTAGAAACTAACTCATCTCCTAAGAGACCAAAACTCGTGGACTTTAAAATGGACACTTCTGGAATCGGTTTGCACCCAGGGAAACATAAAAAAGCGGAGAAGAAAATTGCAGCAGAGAGAAGAATGAAAAAGGAGCAAACCTATTTTGAAGATGACCTTCTTTAAAAAGGAGTTAATAGCCCAGATCATACTTAGATTATGGGCTATTTCTCTGTAATAAAAAGAAAAAGATTTATGTCTACCCTAGAATTAAATACAGAACAATTTGATTTAAGAGTTCTTGAAAAACTTTTCGAAGAGGAGCCTTACCCTAATAGTGTGATCCTCGTAGGAAAAAAAGGGGTAGGAAAAAAAACTCTTGCAAAAAAGATTTGTTATCAGGTAAACAAGGAGAACCCTAAAGTCTTAAAAGGGAATTTTCCAGATTTACATTGTTATGGCCCTACCTTTAGCGGGAAAAATGTTTTCCAAAAAGCAGAGATCGAGGAAATTATTGAAAAAAGCTATATAAGGCCCATAGAAGGCCCTTATAAAGTATTTATAATGGACCAAATAACCACTTTTTCTTGGGGAGCGGGAGAAGCCTTTCTTAAAGTATTAGAGGAGCCCCCACCGAAAAATTTATATATTATGACAGCTGATTCATTATCCGGGATAATCCCTACGATTAAATCCCGTGCGATTAATATTAAGATTAAGGACTTACCTTCTCAGGAAATTATTCCAATTCTTAAAAATAGATACCCTGATAGCGATAAATTAGAAATTATTTCGAAATTATCAAATGGAAGTATTGGAACGGCGATTGATATTGTTAACCATAATTTATTAAGAATTCGGAATAAATTAAACGAACTATTGAAATCCCCAAATATTCTGCCTTATGATCTTATCAATACAACTCAGTGGTCTGAATTTCCAGAGGATTGGGAACAAAAAGATAAGGTTAAATTAATCCTACATTTCTTAAAAACATTTTGCGTAGACTCGCACAGGCCCTTTATTAATTCTGATTTAGAAGACATAAATATTCCTAACGTGGGAAAAATTATTAATCTAATATATCTGTTTGAGACAAAATTTCATCACGAGTATAATTTTCAAGTTCATTTATTATCCTTTTGGATGGATCTGCATTATTTATTAAAATTATGAGTTATAAGACATTTGAAAAGAATTTAAAAGCATTTCGGGATAACAAAAAGAAGAGTCTTTTCGCTGTTTGTGGAGAAGAATCCTATTTTCGTGAGTTATATATTCAAGTCATTCGAAATTTATACGAAGACTTGCCCACACAGCGAATAAATGCTGAAAAAGTTTCCGAATCGGAACTTATTTCAAGTTTTGAGTCCGATGACTTGTTATCAGATACGAGTTTCCTGGAAATAACCAATATCGAAAAAATAAAAAATTGTGAAAAAATTCTAAAAAAATTCCTGGATAGCCCTGAAGGCCTTGTTGTTTTATTCATATCCGAAAAGAATAATAAGAAAAACAAGATTTATAAGGTTTTAAGTGGCCATAAAAATGTTTTGTACCTCCCGGCAGAAAGTTTAACCCTTTATAACGATGATGTTGATTTATTTATCGATCGACTTTGCACTGTTAAACGATTCAAAATAGAATCGAAAGCAAAGAAAATTATCAAAGAATACTATGGGGCAAACTTATACGCGATTGCGAATGAATTGGAAAAATTATTCATTTTTTGTGAAGAGAAAAAATCTATTAATCTTGAGGATACATTAAGAACGGTCACACAGTTAGAGCGTGACAACGTCTTCGAGATTGTTGATTACATTTTAAAAGCAGACCTACAGCAGGCATTAAAAAAGACAACAAGTCTTTTTAACTTTGAGTCAAACGCTGAAATGATGATTACGTATACTTTGGGAAAACATCTTGAAAAAATAGTGGTTGTAAAATCCTTATTGAAGAAGACGGCAGACGTTGGGGAAATTGCTAAGACTCTAAACCTCTCCCCATTTATTTTAAAAAAGCAGTATATTCCAGCTGCAAAAAAATTGAAACTCAGTAAAATTCGTGAAATCATAAGGGAGTTGTCAAACTTGGACATCCAATTTAAATCAATGAGGTATTCTCATCAAGTCTTGATGGAGAATTTCTTAACTAAAATTTGTAGGTAAATAGAATAAGCTCGAAGAGAAGAGAGGTTATATCATGCAGACATCGACAGCAGTAATCCAGGATTCCATATTCAGTACCCAAATGGCTTATGAAAATTGGATAAGCAAATACCGGTATAAACAAGAAAACCCAATCGATACTTTTAGAAGAGTTGCAAAAGAGTTAGCAAAAATAGAAGCTCCAGATAAAAGAGAATATTGGGAAGATAAATTTTTCCATGCAATGGTTAAAGTGGAAAACGGAATAGCAGTCGGGCTAAAATGTACTCCTGGCGGAAGAATCACATCAAACGCAGGAGCGAAAGATAAAAATAAGGGAGGAAAAGCAACCCTTTTTAATTGTTTTATTAATGGCCCCGTAACAAACGCAAATATTAATTATTCAAAGGATATCCAGAACGAAAAGGTAGCATTTAAACTTAAGACCTCCGATTCCCCGGATGACCTTAATAATATTTTTCTAACTATCCTAGAGCAAGCAAAAACACTTGCATCCGAAGGTGGTTATGGAATTAATTTTGATTTTATTCGTCCTCGAGGTTCTGTTATTAAGGGAACGAAAATTAAGCATCCTGGAGTCTTATCCTATATGAATGTTTGGGATACGGTTGCAGCGATGATTATCAAGGGGGATAACGATGGCTATGCTGATACCCTCAAAAATTATTTAACGGAAGAAGAACAAGAACGCTGGGAAGCGGAATTTGAAAACTTAAAGAGGGCACCTCGCAAAGGTGCTATGATGGGATGTTTAACCGTATCACACCCTGATATCGAAGAGTTTGTGCGTGCCAAACAAACTCCAGGAGTTTTGACAAAGTTTAACATCTCAGTTGTTGTAACAGATGAGTTTATGACAGCAGTTGCAGAAGACAACCTTTTCGAATTAAAATTTAATGGTAAAGTTTATAAAAGAATCAAAGCTCGCGACCTTTTTGACCTCATTATGAAAAGTACCTATAACCGGGCAGAACCAGGGATTCTTTTCTACGATAATATGCAGAGAAATAACCCGATTAGTTACCTAGGAAAGGTTAATGCAACGAACCCGTGTTTTACTGGGGAAATGCGTCTTCATACCAACAAAGGGCTTATAACATTTAAGCAGCTGCATGAGAATGGGAAGAAAAATATCGTTGTCGTAGACGAAAGAGTTTATGACGAAGGTAAAATCGATACTGAAAATTTAGGAACTTCCTTAAAAAGGGCATCGGAAGTTGTACTAACGGAGAAAAAAGCTAAAATTTTAAGGATTACAACTTTGGATGGCCGAGAACTTAGAGTTACCCCCTACCATAGATTCCCTACCCTTACGGGATTTAAGGAAGCTAAAGACCTATCAATCAACGATCCTATTTATTTGCAATCGGAGGAGGGGCGATGGGGGAAAAAAGGATCCTTTGAGTATGGGATTTTAGTGGGGCTACTTACTGGGGATGGCACTTTCTCCCAAGACATTGATTATAGAACTGAAAGTAATTATTCCTCGGACCGTGCAATTATTTCCTTATGGAACGAGGATACGGACACTATTAATCGGGTTCGGGGTTTCCTTAAAGTTCTGTTTAATAAGGAGTTGAAAGGAAATCTTAAAAAGAATGCTTCTATTAATGGGTATTCAAGATTTAATTTCTCCTCAAATCTTCTTTACTCAAAAATTAAATTAGACCTGGATGAAGAAAATCCAAGACTTATTAAAGCTCGGGTTCCAGATTTCGTTTTCAAGGGAAGTCGCGAGATGATCGTGGGATACCTCCAAGGTTTATTTTATGCAGATGGTAGTGTGAATTTTAGCGATAAAAAAAGAGATTTAACACTTCGGCTTGCTCAAAGCAATAAAAAGCTTTTACAAGATGTCCAAAATTTACTTTCTAGTTTTGGCATTAACGCAAAGCTACGAAAAGCCCGAGACGAAAACGAAACAATGCTTCCTGATGGAAGAGGGGGTTATAAGGCATATTCCTGTAAAGCTAATTATGAGCTTATTCTAAATAGGTTTAACACCATAAGGTTTAAGGAAAGAATTGGCTTATTCGGAAAAGCAAAAAATAAGAAATTAGATAATGCTTTACAAACATTCCAAAAAAACCCATATAAAGAAAAATTTGAAACGAAAATTATTTCAATCGAAGAAGATGGGGAAGAGGACGTTTATTGCCTAAACCAACCAGAAAACGAGTCCATTATTGTAAATGGAGTTTTAACTGGAAATTGCGGAGAGATTCCGGGAAATCCAACTATCTCAACAACTTGTTTATTAGGGAACTTAAACCTAACTGCCTATGTGAGAAAAGATAGAACATTCGATTATGAGTCTTTTAAGGAAGACGTAAAAACATTTGCTAGGTTATTGGATAATGTAAATGATATTTCTTTTTTGCCTCTTTCAAGATATGAAAATGCTGTTAAGTCATTAAGGCAATATGGAATGGGTCTAAATGGTCTTGGTTCTGCCTTAATCATGATGGGAATCCCCTATAATTCCCCGGAAGGAATTGCTTTTGCCGAAGAATTGGCATATCTTAAAGAAAATATTACGATGCAAACCAGTGCCTTACTCGCAAAAGAAAAAGGCGCTTTTCCTTATTATTGTGAGGATTTTCTAGATACGGATTATTTTAAGTCTGATAGGCTAACAAGCGAAACAAAGGCTTTAGTTAAAAAGTATGGAGTTAGAAACGCAAAAACAACAACGAACCCACCCAATGGAAATACTTCCATTATCTGTGATATTGTCTCAAACGGAATTGAACCTGTGTTCATGCTTGAATACGAGCGATTTAGAATGGCGGACGACTGGCCAGAAGGATTAAATCTCGATAATGTTAAAACTTTACTGGATGAAATCAAGATTGGAGATGCTATTGCTTGGAGAGGAAAATATAAAGGATCTGAATATTATTTCGAGCCCCAAAATAGAGGTCTTTGTATTGTAGAACCAGTCCGAGACTATGGGTATCAGTGGGTTCTAGATAATTATCCAGACGACAAAAAGAAAAAGTACCTAGTAACAACAGAAAAATTAAAGGTTGAAGATCATATTAGTATGCAAGCTGCCGTTCAATATTATTGTAACCAGTCAATCTCAAAAACAATTAACCTTCCGAACGACTATAAATTTGAAAATTTTAAGAAAGTTTACGTTAAAGGTTGGGAGGCTGGATTATTGGGAGTTACAACCTATAGAGCGGGTACGATGGAAGCTGTTATCAAGGAAAAAGACAAGAAAGAAGAAGAAAAGGTTATGTGGGATAGTGTAAAACTTCCCAAGAAATTCCTAAATGGGGCAACACACGTAATTAAACGTGAAGGAATGAAATTTTATATTCATTTTTCTTTCCTCCCTGCGGATGTTGAGAATAAAAAACCTGTTGCAATCTGGATTAACTCTAACCATAAACCAAAACACGAGTCGGCACAAACAAGAAAGATGATTAGTATTATCGCAGATTTATGTAAGGAAAAGGGAGTAAATCCAGATATTGTTGATCAGTACATGGAAAAAATTATGAAAAATGATTTACATGTGCGTCTTGCTAAAATCGCGTCTCTTGCTTTAAGACATAACGTAACTCCTAAGGAGATTGTCGAAACATCTAGAGATATCCCTAACTTAGACGTAACAACTTTAGTTTATGCCGTAAGAAAATTCCTTAGCGCACATATTAAAAATGGAACTCCAGTCCAAGATAAGGTTTGCGAAAATAAAAAATGTAAATCAACAAACCTTATTTATGAGAGTGGCTGTATTAAATGTCTAGATTGTGGAACTTCCGGTTGCGATTAAATAATTAAAATAAACTGGAACTAAAAAAGCCCAACCCCTTTTGGGCTTTTGCCTTTTTAAAAGTAATTTGAATTCCTCCTATTGTATTATTATAGAAAAGGGGGAAAAATGCATAAGAAATACGCAAAAGAAAACCTTCCTAGCTTTATAATTATTGGGGCACAGAAAGCGGGGACAACTTCTTTATATAACGATATAACACAACACCCAAAAATTTTTAGGGCGAAGGATAAGGAACCTTCTTATTTCAATGTTTTTTATGATAAAGGTCTAGACTGGTATAAGTCTTTTTTTAAAAATAGAAAACCAACAAAAGTTCCCGATATAAGAAATGGGGGGATCATGGATCCTCTTAGATATGGGAGCCGGGACCAAATTACAGGGGAAGCAACTCCTCTATATTTAACGGATGAAGTTCAAACAAGAATTAAAGACTTAATCCCTCACGTTAAAATAATAGCCCTCCTTAGAGACCCTATTAAAAGAGCTTGGTCCGGGTATCAACATAATAGATATTATCGCCCGAAATCTGAAAATAGGGACTTTTTAACTGCGGTTTCCTGGGAACTTCCCGACACCTATTTAGAGGAAAAAAAGAATTTCAAGGGAAGAAAATTCCCCTATCTCTCAACGGGACTCTATGCCGAACATCTAAAAAGATGGTACCAAGTTTTCGATAAGGAACAAATCTTAGTTATTGACAGCGAGCGTTATTTTAAGAATAGGCTTAAATGTTGTCATCTAGTTCTCGAATTTTTAGGTCTCGAAAAATTTAATCCCATGATTGGGTTCCATCACATGAAGGGGAAGGGGCCTCAAATAAATCAAGAAGACTATTTGAAATTAAAAAACTTTTATATAGAGGCTAATAAAGAATTAAAAACTCTTATTGGGGAATTTAGCTGGATGAAAAATTATGAACATTAATCTTGACGATTATTCATTTGTTACTAATTGCAGCCCTCTATGGGGTAGAAAATATAATAATTGGCTATTATATAAGAGAGAGTCCAAGTTAATAGAAACATCCTATTTAGTTCACCCAGAAACGCAAGAGCATACCCCAGTTAAGTTAGTTCAAAAAGAATATGCTTTTAAATGGAACCTTCCTGCAAAATTTGTTATCGAGGAAGATTGGATTATTGAATTTTCTGACGAAAAAAGAAAACTTGGGCTATACAGATTTCCGTTAATGAAAGAAGGAAAAACTTTTAAGGAGCAATCTGATATTCTTTATAATGTTTCTCCCGAAGACGTGGACAAGGTCGCCCCTGGGTTTGATTTTGATTTTACAAATACAAAAGTTGTGTCCTTTGACATTAACAAAATAAAAGCAATCTGCTTTGAATTAAAAGAAATCCCAGAAACGGAACTAAAACGGGTTGAAAAAGAATGGAAAGAAATTAGCAAAAAACAAATTATGATAGAAGAGGAATTAGGTTCAGTTAGCTTATTAATGGAATCTAATTATGAAGCGCAAATCAACACAGCTAAAAAAGTTGCGGCTCTTCAACCCCGCTACGAGGACATCCTAAGAGACCTCTTATTGAGTAAAATTAACATTGACAACGCAAGCGAATTAACGGATAACATTATTACCAAAGAAATTTTATAATGCCAAAAAATCTAATCTTGTTATATAAGGATTTAGACCTAGAGCTTTATTCAATAAAAGGGATTCCCAAAGATATAAAAAATGTTTCTTTAGATGCCCTTGCCTCCGTGGTAATTCGGCATTGCTCGTTTAGTTTAGGAGAAGATGCCCCGGAGTTATCAAATATAATAATAGCAGAAGACCCAACAAAAGAAGAAATTAAAGAGGTTCATAAAATTTATAAACAGATTTTACAAGTAAAAATAGATAGCGGATATCTCGCAGTAAATTTAAGCGGAAGGGAGTTTGACAGTGGAGAATCTTCTCACGAAAAAAGAAGCGAAACTATTAGCGAAAATCTACCGGAAAATGCCGGATTTGAGCCTTAGCTGCCCGGCAGAGGAAGGCACAAAGAAGATTCTTCAGCTTGGGGAAGAGGAAATTCCTCCATGTAAAAAACATTGCTGTAATAGCCAAATTTTATTAACTTTTATTGAGTTTGCTTATGCCTTTGACTACGTGAGGAACCTATTACAGAGTTATCCGGACATACTAAATGATATCTTGAATAGCTCAAATGAGCCCTATTGTATTTTCTTAAGCGACGAAAAACGTTGTTTAGTTTACGAAGCTCGCCCCTATGCCTGTAGATGCTTTCACCGCACAGACTTAAAAAACCCAGATAAATGTGAAGTGAAACATCTTAATAAGACTGCAAAAAATATCGATCGATTAAATAGGGCAGTTAAACAACAAACAAAAGAAGTCGTTAATCTTTTAGATAAGGGCACGAAAAAGAAGATTGGGACGAAAGAAATGATTTTAAACTATTCTTCCCCCCAGGTGCAGGCAACTTTTGAGGGGTGGATTGCTCTTTTGGGGAAGGTTATAGAGGAACAAAAAGAATGCAGCTAGCCGACGAAGATAAATTAAAAATAAAAAGTTCCCTTCTCTCCGAGGAAGAAATGCGAAGCCCTTTATTTAAGGGTTATATTAAAGAAATGCTCAAGGTTATGCAGGAGTTATTCGCAACAGGAATTACTGCAAATCAAATTGGGTGGGCAAAAAAAGTTATTATAATCGGAGCAAAAGATCTCTCACGATATGACATCTTTATAAATGCCTCCTATAAACCAATTAAGAAACACGGGACTTATAATAGTATAGAAGGTTCTATTAGTTTCCCGAAGAAACAATTCTCTCTTACAAGATGGAATACAATTAAAGTAACTTATAGTGGAATCATTAATAATAGATGGCAAACTTTTTGTAAAAAATTTAGGCTTGAGAGCAATTTACAGCAGCTGATTGATTTAACAGATGGAATCTCCTTAAAAAATAAAGGGTCCTATTTTGGAGAATACCTACCAGATATAGACATTCCAAGTAAAACGTATCTGAAATATTATGGGGAGGATTTAAATGGATGAATATGAATTTATTTTATGTGATTGTAAACACCCAGAGCACATCATACAACTATCATATGACGATGAGGTTAACTTTATTTATTTAGCAGTTAAGCTTAACCCCCACAAAGGTTTTTTTAGGCGGTTAATTCATGCAATTAAATATATTTTTGGGTATAACTCCAGGTATGGGGCCTTTGATGAATTTGTAATTAATAAAGAGTCTTCAGAGCAAATTAAACAGGTTTTAAATAAAATTAAAACAGATGAATATCTTGCAAAGTCGGCTCTTGAAATAGTTTCTTATTTATATCCAACAGCAGTAGAAGAAATTAAACTTAAATATGCGGCAGCCATTCTTAAACAATTTAAACCATATGAGGTTTCGAGGTTTTTAATAAGGATGAAACAAATTAATAGAAGCGACCCAGACTTAACAATTAAAAAAGCGAAAAAGGCTTTAAAATTTTCAAACTTGACCCACCCAAACGATCCAGAGTTACAGTTACTACAATCGTTAGACCTAATGGATCTTCCTGAATCCAAAATTGAAGAACAAATTAATAAATTAAATCAAAAAACAGAGGAATAAAATGGACTTACAAGAGCTGTTTAACCTTCAAACGAAATTAAATAATGAAACTTTCTTGAAAAATGACTGTTACCTCTATCAAGTTAACTCCCCCCGACTTGAAATTTTAACAGGAACTTTCGAGCAACTAGTAACTCATATTAAGACCAAACCTACTAGTATCGTCCGGGTACGGATTCCCCAATTCAACTCCGGGGCTTGGCTAGATATTGATGGCCCGGAAAGTTGGGGTATCGTGCAAGATTGGTGGCTAAATTCGTATAATTTAGCACAGAGACAAGAAACTTCAGAATTTACAGATACTACGAATTGGAAATGGTGGAGGTCAAAGGTTAATAAAAAAGATGCAAATCACGCAAGAGTTGAAGCCATAGATGAGCTGCATTTTTGGATGAGTAAATGTATTCTTTTAGGGTTAAATGCTGAGGACATCGACCGAATCTATAAAAAAAAGAACGAAGTTAATTTGAATAGGCAAGAGGAAGGTTACTTAACTAAAAAGGATGATGAGAAGGAGATTAAATAAATGTACGACACATTAAAAGACCCAGAAGTTACATTAGAAACTTTGGAAGAAACAGATAAAAATACGGCAGAAGATAGTGTTACTCTATCTGGTTTTACCTATGAGTTTGACCAGGGGGAGGACGAACCACATCTAACTGATGGTTTTAATAAATATTATTTCGATATTGAAAATACGTTCGCCCTTGAACAGCTTTGTACCTGGTTAAAAATTAAGCAATTCAAGTTTTTCAATAAACGTTCTAAGGAACTTCAGCAAGATATTGTTAAAGAGTGTATTGGAGACATTTCAAAAGGGAGAAATAACACTCTTTTGAAACTTCGGAATGGTGGAACAAAGTCCTATATTAGGGCAGTCCTGCATTCTAAGCATACCCCTGTTAAAAATTCAGAGGTTTTAGCTGCTTGCCAAGAAAATGTTGCGAAAAAGGATCTACATGCCTTTAGATGCAGAGGCTATGGCCTAGATGAACCTTCTGTGAATTTTATCTATACCCTAAAAGATTTCATTGAAGTTAATAATAAAAAATTCTATCTTGGTTTTGACATAATTTCCTCAGAGTTAGGGGATTACAAGTTCGAATTAAATGCAAATCTTTACGACGAAACAGAAGATGTTTATTATAAAATTACTTTTAATAAGGATTCCTACCTAACTTGGAAATATAAAAAGGATGAACCCGACTTCCCCGGAATTATTGGGGACCTGGTAGCCACTTTACAAAGCAGGAAAAACGAGATTAAGAAGGGGCTAGAGGAGATGTTTGAGGAATTCTACCAAAACAATGAGGAATTACATAAGTATTTTGACTACCTCGAGTTAAATAAGGTAGGCCCTGAGAAGGTTATTAAGGAATTAAAGAGAATTGTATTTGACGACCCTCAATATTACAAAACCAAGTACGATTTGGCAAACTTTATAAGCCACTTAGCCACCGAGGTGGAGCCAAGCGATAAGGATAATAAGTTTTGGCGCGGAAAAACTCTCGCAAAAGTCAATAAAATTGAAACTTTTGCAGGAACTATTATGTGCCTAGACCTTAACCTTTAGGGGGAAATTATGGGAGAAATTCCACTTTTTGGCAAACAAAATGTTAGAATAATTAAATTGGGAGACTTTGAAGTTGCCCTTCCAGAAAACGACTCGGCGTCTTTCCTGGTATTATTGATATCCTTAATCGAGCTCAATGACCCAAAAGTCAATAATGTTTTACTTAAGTGTGGTGTTTCCTTTAGCGACATTAAGGGAAAACAATATTTCCCAAGGGACGATACCAAATTACCGGAGGAGATAAATGGCAGCAATTAATGCATTTTATGTCGTTCCTGGAAATGGGGAAGCCAGAAAGGAATTCAAAGTTTTTAGGAAACTGAAAACTTTGGCAAAAAAAATCTCCATACAAACATCCCCTAAACAATATAAAAATTTTGGCTTCAGTCTTTTAAAAGATGATGGGTCAACTATATCACACCCCGATACGCTAGAAGACAATACAAAACCTTTATCAAAGATCTGGGATGAGGACCTTAAAGATTTGGAGTTTGACGAAACTTTAAGAATCTTTTTATCTAAAACCTCTGAAAATTTACATAACGAACCCTTTGTTTATAAAAGTATATACTCTATTGTTTTAGGAGACACAGCATACTTTGAACCTAAAGAAAATCCGAGTAAGGTTATTTCAGAAGAAGGTTTTTTAACTGGAATTTCAAAACTACGAGAGGAATCCCCGAGCGCGTCAGCTGACTTTAATATTATTTCGTTTGATGCTGACAAGCCAAATAGAATTGAGGTTTACCGGGGACTACGGCCCTTAAACGTCATTTATAGTTTAGCCTGGGGATGTTTTATTTTCTCAAGTAACCATTCTAATAAACCTATTCTTGCAAAAGAGGATTTATTATCTCGCCAGCCTTTTCTCCCGCTTGACCTAGACCCATATAGTGCATATTTAATTACAGAAGATAAAATTCATCACGCTGACCAAAACTTGGAGTATGGGGAGGATCTTTGTTGTGGAGAATTAAAAAGTGCTGTTAAAGCGAAAAAGTTACTTTTAGATTTTGACAATAAAAAGGTTTACCATCCAAATGACCTTTTGTACTACTCTTATTGCCCTTTTTGTGGTTTAGATATTAGGGACTTAATAGAATAGAGGAAAAATGAAACCTTTTGTATCCGACTGGAAACAATTTAAAACAGACTGTAAAATTCTAGCCGACGAAATATTAAAAAACCCTATTAAAGATTTGCCAAAACCTAAAAGCATTTTAAGTCTTAATACGGGAGGGGCAGAAGTTGCAAAAGAGCTTAAAAAACTAATTCCTTCCATAAAAAAAGAATACTACCTTGAGGCTAATCCCGAGAAAATAATTCTTCCTCTTAAGTCCCCTGATAAGATTAAAGGCCCCGCTATTTTAGTTGCAGCTATACAAGATACGGGGAAAACTATAAGAAAGGCGTTGGAATATTTAGAAATAACATTCGAAAAATATGACTTGGATATAACAATTGCCGTGTTATATGATAAATTAAGAAAAGATTTCGTAACTTACGTTTTGCCAACTTACTGTGGGGTAGGGTTTGCTATGGGGGAGACCGTGTGGGTTAACTTCCCTTGGGAAACCTTTGATATAACCAACGAGGAGCAGGATGAACAGCAAAAAGAAATTTAAAATTTTCTGCGGGAATGCGAATAAAACATTAGCGAGAGAAATTTGCGATGATTTAGGAATTTCCTTAGGTAAGTGTTTGGTTGACCGGTTTTCGGATGGGGAAGTTAGAGTTGAACTTTTAGAAAATGTTCGTGGACATGATATTTTTGTTGTTCAACCAACTCAACCTAAAGCAGAAAACATTATTGAGCTTATTCTCCTCCTTGACGCCCTAAAAAGGGCCTCAGCAAATTACATAACAGCAGTAATTCCTTATTTTGGATATGCACGGCAGGATAGAAAAGACAAAGGGAGAATCCCAATTAGTGCAAAGGCAATAGCAAAAACAATTCAGACCTTAGGAGCTGACCGGGTTCTTACTATGGATTTACATGCCTCCCAAATTCAAGGGTTCTTTGATATTCCGGTTGACCATATTTATGGATCTTCTATTCTTGTACCCTATTTTAGAAATTTGCTTCGGGAGGAAGATCCAAAAAATTGGGCAATCTGCGCCCCAGACGCAGGTAGCATTAAAATGGCGCGAGCATATGCAAAACATCTTGATGTTAGTTTAGTTGCAATTGATAAAAGAAGAGAAAAGGTTAACCAATCTGAGGTTATGCATATTTTGGGGGACCCAGTTCAGGGCAAAAAAGTTATTATCATGGATGACATGATCGACACAGCGGGAACCATTGTTAATGCTGCCTACGCAGTTCATAATAAAGGGGCGAAAACGATTTATGCAGCCTGTACTCATGGAATTTTAAGTGGTCCTGCTGTATCTCGGATAACAAAAAGCCCTATCTCTAAAATTATAACCTTAAATACCGTTCCCCATGACTTTTCAAGCCTAAACGGAAGGGCAACCCAATTAAGTTCTGCCCGACTTTTTTCGGAGGCTATTAGTGGAATTTACCATGAAGAATCGGTTAGTAGCCTATTCCTTGATTAGTTTATTCGTATAAGGATTAAACGGAGAATTATTTAGCAGTGAAAAGATTAGATCTAAAATACAGACCAAAAAACTTTGAAGAAGTAATCGGACAAGAATTTGTTTGTACTGTTTTGAAGAAAAATATTGCAAGCAATAATATTGCCGATGGTTATATTTTTTCTGGGTCTCATGGTTCTGGAAAAACAACTTTGAGCCGTATTTTTGCTTCCGCCGTTCTATGTCCGGATAGAAAAGAAGATGGCAATCCTTGTGGAAATTGTGATAGTTGTTTATCAATTCTAGAACAGAAAAATCTAAATTATCGGGAAGAAGACGGTGGGTCTAGGGGAAAGATTGACCAGATCCGGGAGATTCTAGAAGAATCGAAGTATAAAGCATTAGATGGGGCCACTAAAAAGATAGTAGTGTTTGATGAGGCGCATGGGATTTCAAAAGCAGGGCAAAATGCTTTATTAAAAGAATTGGAAGAGGGTGGAAATACTATATATATTTTCTGCACTACTGAACCTGAAAAGTTATTGCCAACTATCCAATCTAGATGCCAAACGAATACAATTAGAAAAGCATCTAAAGAAGATATTATTAAAAGACTTACTTATGTTTGTGGGCAAGAAGAAATTAAGTTTGACCCGGAAGCACTTGAAATAATTATATCAGCAAGTAAATATCATATACGGGATTGTCTAAAAGAGCTCGATAAACTTTCTTGTTTGGGTGACGTAACCCTTGACTTAGTACATGATTACCTTGATTTTGATCTCCAGCAAACTTTCTTTGAGATTTTATATGACTTAGAAGAGAATCTCGGGAAAGCAATTGAAAAAGCAGAAAACTTATTAACAAGACTAAATGCTGCTGAGGTCTATGATGGATTAGCAAACGCTAGCTTGGATGCTTTTAGAAATAATTTAGGGCAAGATCTAATTCTTCTTGTTCCTAATAAAACGATAGTGACAGATGTTTGGAACAAGTATGGAGAAAATGTTTTAAAAATATCTGAATTTTTATTAAAAAGAAGACTAGTTACGATTGATAATATATTATTATTTAATGATCTATTTGTTTTATCTGAAAAAGCTAAATCAAAATTTGCAGAAAAGGTTAAAGTTATTCAGGAGACTGTAGAAACTAGGGTGGGGGATAATACGGTTGTCGACCCTACAAAAGTTCAAGCGAGTGTTGCAAATGATCCAAGCATTTCTTTATTTGATAACGAAAATAAAGGGATGCTTTCAGAATTAAAATATATGGATAGCTCGAAGTCCGAACTTCAAAGAAAAGGAACGGCTAAAAAATATTATCATCCAGATTTACGTAAACAATCTGTTGCGGAGCCAGTTAAGAAAAAGGTTAAGGTCTTGCGGAGTAAGTTTGAAATTTTAACTCCAAAAGAATTTACTCAAGAGATCCTAGGGGGAATCAGCTTTGAAAAAGGAACAGAAAAAGAATCGCAAGACTAAAAAGCCTCCTCAGCAATGGGCAGTTCTCGCACTAAATACTTTAGGGGAGAAAGAGGAGGACCTTGATTTAATAATCGAGGACATAAAAAGGCTAAACGAAAAAGTAGAGGTTTTTATTCCCATTCATTGGTGTAAAGATCAACAATTTCAAAAGAAAATAAAACTCGTTGAAGGTTACATTTTTGTTACTGGTGCAAGTCTTCCCGGAGAGTATTACATATTAGAATCTTCAAAATATGTATTATCAGTTGTTTCTCATGAAGCAACGAAAGGCAGGTGTCCCGATTTAATTCCGGATGGGGAAGTTCAGACCTTAAAAAAGAAATTACAAAAACTATTAAAGAGAGAATTTAAAAAGGAAGATACAGTAAATATTTTGGACGGGGACTATAAGAACCTTACGGGAATGATCCTATCAAACCTTAATGAAAAAGAAGTCTCAATTCAAATCTTAGGAATTAAAAGTGCCGATGTAATAGTTCGAATTCAAAAAATATTCTTAGAAAAGATGGAAGAGGAATAAACCACGCTTTTATAGGTTCTCTTTTGTTTTAATTTAGATAAAGACGAGACACCCCCTACCTAAAAAGTATCAAAAAAGTAATAAATTATTAATTCCTTGATACTTTTTGAGGGGAAAGTCTTGTAATTTCTATATAAAGGAATTATTAAAATTACCCAAACATAAAAATATGGCTAAAACAAACTTTCTTATAGACGGTTCAAATCTTGCTTATCGCCAATATTATGGAATTCAAAAATCTCTTTCAACTTCTGTTGGAGACCCCTCAGATATTATATTTGGGTTTTTTAGAAGTCTCTTAAAGCTAAAGAGGGAATTCAAACAAGCAGATTTTTGGGTTGCATGGGATGGCGTCAATAATGAAAGGCGCCGTTTATTTAGTGGCTATAAGGCACAAAGAAAAACAACGGACGATAAGAAAATTATCCACGAACAGATTGAAATTCTAAAGAAACTTATACCTTTTTGCGGTATTGGCAGTGTTTATTTAGAAGACCAGGAAGCAGATGATATAATAGCAGCTTTAGCCGTCAAGTATTTTAAGGGCGGCTTAAATTATATCTATGCCAATGATAAAGATTACCTCCAACTCGTAAAAGACGGGTCTATTATTGTTCTAATGCCTCGGAAAGGAGAAAATAGGGCATATGACGAAGACGCCGTATTAGAAGAATTTAATGTTCCAGTTGAACAGGTTTTACACTTTAGAGCTCTTGATGGAGATTCCTCCGACAATATTCCAAGAGTCCCTTATCTAAAAAAAGCGACAATTGTTGATATTATTAAAAGATACGATACGATTGATATTTTATATAATAGCACTTTTTCAGGCATTAAAATTTCAGATTATAATAAGCTTAAAGGATTTGAAAAGCAAGCCAAGACAAATCTTCAATTAATGAGGTTAAACACCTCCTTAGAGCTTGAAGATCAAATCGAGAAGCCACCATTCAACTTAAAAGAATTAGAAGCAGCATTCGAAAAATACGAATTAAAAACTCTCCTCATTAAGATAGACGAGTTTGCTCGCGAATTTGGTGGTATGGATGGATTCATGAAAACAGGGATCCAACAAATCTCCTTATAATAAAATAAGAGAAAGAATCTAATGGGGAATAACTTTCGTTTTATTCAAAATATTGATCCGCAAGAATTTGCTTCCCGTTTTTCCGAAAAAATCGACTTAGACCAGTACGAAAAAAGAGACTTAGGCTTTTCATTTGACGACTTAAAACCCTATCTCGAAAAACTGCCATTACGGGAACAAGATTTAATTATTATGTATTTCCACTTAAATAAGGACCAAGCGGAAATTGCGACTATTTTTAGTATTTCTCAAGGTGCCGTAAGCCATAGATTAAGAAAAGCATTAAAAAGATTAAAATTTCTGGTTGCCCTTCCAGATATATCAAAAGATGAAATGATTAGCGATTTAACCGAGTTTTTCTATAAAGGCGGGCCCGAAACTTTTTGTTGTGACTGTAAGACTACCTACGAAGGGCTTCATGAAAAGTGTCCTGGGTTTAAGAAAAACGAAAAGAAAAAAGAAATTCTAAATAGCAAGGGGAAGAAAATCCCTTGCAAGTCTAAGAGCCTAATACATAATATTGATGTTCAAATTATGACTCTTATGTGGGAAACGACATGCCAAAGCGAAGTTAGGGACCGCCTTGGGTTAACACAAATTAAGGTTCGTCATAAATTTCTAAAAAATATTGAAAAACTTGAAAAATCCTCAAAACAAGACGAAAACCTCAAAAAATATGTCAAGGGGTTTAAGCTAATAAGCGAAAACTATAACGTATTAAGAGAAGTTAAACTTCCAAAATGGGATAATCGGCAGACTAGTTTCCTCCGAGTCTAATTGAAAATACTTTTAAAGTAATAATTCATTTGTCATTAGTTACTTTTAGACTATAGTCTCTTTCTGGATTTATGTTATGTTAAAGCAAGCAATAGATAGTATAGTATTAAACCATTTAAAATTCGTGCTTGGGTACCGCCAGGTTAGAAGCGATAAGAAGATTGAAGTTTTCAGGGCGATTTCCTACGATAAACTTTATTCAGTCCTTAAAAATAAAAGGATTGTAGAAAGAAACGTCGCGAAAGGAATTCAAGAAGTTATAGATAACATTAAAAGTAAAATTGATGATTATCTTCCAGATTTTAAGTATAGCCTTGAAAAAGACCCCTGGTCACATTCCATTCTTTTTACTTTTACGTTAACTCCAAAATTACTTTTGGAATATGATCATGGGGAGTTAATTAAGTATTTCACAATTATCAACCTCGAGCTTGACGAAATTAGGGAGAAAATTTATCGCTTATTTAAGCAATTAAATCGTATTTCCCGAAATAAAGAAAAAGTAATTAAGATTCTTAAGGATTATGGCTTTAAAAAGGTTTTTGATGAGTTTGATTCAATCTTCTCAAAGCGTCTAACCCTGAAAGGGTTCCTTTCCGAATCTGATATCTTAGAAGATTTTATTAAGAATTACGAAAATTTGGCGTTAAAAACTGAAAGAACTAGGGACTACCTAACCGTAGATATTAAAGTAACTGGGTATGAGCTGCCAGATGAGCTAGAACATTTCTTGCGGATCATTGACCAGTATTTTGAAGAATACAGAGGCGGAGTAAAATAAGTGATCATAGCCCGTAAATTCCGCGTGAGAGTTGGCAACGACCCAAATGCGTATTATTTTACAATTGCTCAGGACGAATGGGGACATTTATCTGTTACAGAGATTGTAACCCCCCATGGACCTATGAAGTATTGTTTACCTTTGCCACAGAATGTTGTAACTGCAATGTGTGATGCTATGGCAATTGTTGAATCTGGGGCAGGATGTATTGACCCTATCAATGGAAGCACTGGAGTTACAGGAGTAACAAGCGTAACCGGAAACCAAGGATGTTCAGGTTTCACTTTCTTGTAAAGGTACTAGATAATGTGTAATATTAATAGAATTCCATTAAAACCAACAGAAGTTAAAGGGGAAATTCTTGGAAACCCCGACACTATTGAAATTATTCAGGTAAACTCCTTATATGCTTCCCAAATGTCCTTGCCTGTCTCATCTGGCGCATCTGGGACTTATCTATTGGCATCTAGTTGTAGCCTATTCGCAACAAACCCAGGCTTTTTAATGAATGTGACTCAAAGATTTAGATTCTAAAATGAGAGTTTTCTTTTATCGGGAAAGCGTGAACGCATGTAGCTATTACCGATGTATTTTACCTCATAAATATTTAAGTCGGGATCCTGAAATAACTAGCAAAATATCGGACTCTTTAACCGAACAGGATATAGAAGAGTCCGATATTTTTATTTTTCAGAAGAAACACTCCAGCAACGACTTCGCTCTTCTTAATAAAATTAAAGCCTTTGGGAAAAAAATCGTTTACGAAATCGATGATAATATTTTCGATGTTCCAATTTGGAATCCAAGCTATGCCGCCATTAACCAAATAAAAGCAAAAATTAAATATTTTATTGAAAAAGTAGATCTAGTTACGGTAACGTGCAAACATTTAAGGAAAGAGCTTTTAAGATTCAATAAAAATATTGCAGTTCTTCCTAATTCTTTAGACTTTGAAAAAATTGATAGGGGCGAAACTATAAAGCCCCAAATTCTTAATAAAAATCTCCAGCAGGTTGATTGGGAAGAATTGAAAGGTAAACTCAAGGGAAAAATTATTATTGGTTGGTCTGGGTCCCCAACACACAAGGAAGACTTAAAAATAGTAACAAAACCTTTACTCCGGCTTCTATCTCAAAATAAAAATATTGTGCTTTTTATGGTTTTAGGGGCTATTAAGGAACTAGTCATAAGAAGCCCAGAAGACCAAATTTTCTGTGTTGGAGCAGTAAAATTAGAAGACTACTACGCACTACTCCGTACCTTAAATTGGGACATTGGATTAGCTCCTTTGGATTTTTCAAATTTTAATAATTCGAAAAGTAATTTAAAGATCTTGGAATATATGAGTCTTGGAATTATCCCAGTCGCAACGAAAATAGAAAATTACGCAAATACTCTGGAAATTCGGTTTAATAATCTACTAATTAATGCTAATAATAAGTCCCTCTGGTTTGATAAAATTAATGAATTAAGCCAGTCTAATTTAACTGTTTTGAGGGATAAAGTAATATCGTTTACAAAAGAAAATTACGACATTAAAAACAATATAGAACTCTGGAAAAGTACATATAGAAAACTCTTGGAAAGTTAATTATGGAAACAGAAATTCGTAAATTACAAAGAATCGCTAATAAAATTGCGTCCTATATAAAAAGAAGTGCGAAATCTTATATAGAAGGAGCAACAACGGCAGAGGCCAGATTTTACGATGCTCTTTTATTTAAGGTTTGGTACCTCTTATATACCAAGAAAGACCCAAAAAGAGCAGCCGACCAAAACTTTATCGCGGATGCCTTAAGAGCTTTTCGCTTTAATGGCATCCCCTCTAGGGAAGGGATTGTTGATGTTGGAGAAAGCTTTCAGGATATTCCAAGAGCTGGGGCAGGCCTAGAAGATAAGTTACATATGATTTATAGTCTTGCAGAACAAGAAGAAGAGGATACGGAAGAGGATACGGAAGAGGAAAAGGAAAGGCTTCTAAAGGAAAGGGAAGCAGAAAAGCAACATAGGGAAAAAGAGTTAGCAGCGTTAATGGAAGCTTCCGACGAAGAAAATATTGAAGCGATGTACGATTTCCTTGATAATGATGAAGAGGATAGGGACGAAGAGGATAGGGACGACGATGACGAGGAGGAGGACGAAGAGGAAGACGAGCACCTTGAAGAGGAGGAAGAAGAAAAGAAAAGCGAAGTAGGATACTACTACGAAGGAGAGAATGCGGAAGAAGAAAAGAAGGATGGGGATGGCCCTAAAAGACAATTTGCAGTTGGAAAAGAAAGAAGATTTTTCTTTGGGGAACCCCATGGATTTGACTTAAAATCAGGGGCCACAACTTCCCCTAAAGATATTGTTAAGGAAGTATTATCTTCTAAGTTTGTTGAAGACGGTGGTCTTTTTGAACATGTTTCTCCTTCCGGGGATATTTACTCGAATTTATTAGCTTTAACCTATAGTTACTTAAAAAGATACAATTGCTGGCCCCTAGGAATGACCCTTCAAGATATGGCGAGTTATGTTCTCGATACCTTAATCTATACGACTGCATTAAAGAATTTTGAACCAGTTAAATCCTCTTCTGGTTTTATTCGTGAAGATATTGAAGAGGCATTAGAGCATTTTAGGAAGGAAGTTGAAACGGTTGGCTTGGAGCAGGCTATTAATAACACTTCCCCCGCACAGCTGGAAAAAATTAACGTTGGTTCAATAGAAGATATTTCAGAGGGGGAATTAGGAGAATTAATTCCCCGAGAATGGATAACGGGATCAGCAGGAATAAACTATGTTGGGCAATATTTAAGCACTTTAGTTAATAATGCTGTGAGAAGGGAAAGACAACTAAGGAAAAAAGAGACAGAGGGACAACAATCTATTGTACCCTCCCAGAAAGATATGGAAGAGCTACGGCCTGGAGAGGTACAAGAAAGCCAACTTGCGGGGAAAGGCGAGTTAGAGCCCGAAACAATTAAAAACGAAGACCAAGCATTTAAGGTGATCCTAAATCTTTTAGGTAACGAAACTGTTAAATCATACCTTTCTACCCTATCCGGGTTAGATAAAATTATTAAAGAAGACGGGGAGGAGGAGGAATTCAGCTGTTTAGCCCGAATTAAGCACTTCCTTAGGGCATCGACCCGGTCAGAAGACTTATTAACTAAAAAATTAGAAGCTTTTGCTGCTTTATATCAACCCATGATTTTGGAAGTTATAAAAAATGGCTATAATAGAAATGATCTTCCCCTTGTTACGGAGGAGCAACGAATTGGGGATACCTATTGGAAAAAATTAATTAGAAAGATGAATAACCCATTAGCAACTTTATCGGTCTTAACAGAACATAAGGATAAAGCGCGAGTTGTTTATCTTAAAATGCTTTATGATTTAATAGAGAAACTAATTCCCGAAGGACTAACCTGGAAAAAGCTCCAACGAGAATTAATAAGGGCACGACATAGAGGCGACGATGTAAGAGCAAAAGAACTAGAAGAAGAAATTGAAAAAAGAAGAAAAAATGATAAGCTGTTTAAGGTAGAAGTAACAGAAAAAGGAAAAAAATTAATTCCTGCCCTATCAAAAGAGGAACAAAAAGTAATCGAGGAAAATCTTCATTTCACTGACACCGCGAAAGATTTAGTAAGGTTATTTGATTCGGGATCTTTGAAAGGTAAGATAAAACAACCTCTAGTACGAATTATGTCTGCCTTAGCGAATGCCGCGGATAAAGAGAGTGAAAACTATAATGAGAAAATAGCAAATATGATTTCACCGGAGATTAAAAATTTCCTTATAACTTTTAGGGATAATCCTGCTTTACAAAAAAGTTTTTTGGATCCGAAAGAATTAAGGAAGTAATACCTCGTATTATAATTAAGTAGAGTGTATCTATATATAGAAAATATCCATATAAAAAGGAGATTAGAATGACAGAAGAAAAGAATGAAACTCAACTAAGCGAAGAGGAACAAAAAGCTTTACGGATCGCAAAAAGATTTATTGAAGAAGAGGATCTCGCTTTTCTTCAAGAATTAGACAGGAAGGTCCAGGAAGGGCTTCTCCAGGTAGGTGCCTTGGAAGACCAAAAAATGATGGTTCTTGGTGCCGTCCAAAAATTAAGGGAAGACCGGGACGGAAAAGTTAAGCAAATGGAAATTAAATACAATATTCCAGAAGGAGCAAGATGGAATATTGATGGCCGCGAGAAAAAGATCGTTTTCTTAAATGAGAATAACGAAGTCATAGACGGGCCAGCACAAGAGGAGAAAAAAGAATAAGAAAGTAGCCTATGGGCTTTACAATGCCCCGGAGGGAAAAGGTCATCTGGCCTGATATTCCCAATGGTTATCCGCATCCACCTCGTAACGTTATTATAACATCTCCTTATACCGAGGGAGCTCTCGATATAAGATGGGATAACCCTGCCCATATTCCAGAGAATGTGGGCACATTCTTTTTAAATATCTTTGGCGTAAATATTTATAGATCAAGGGAAAGTCAATTTGGCCCTTGGGAAAAAATTAATGATGCTCCGGTAGGAGCTTTGACCTTTAGAGATGAAACCCAACATCAATTGGTTTTAAATGAAGATGTTACTGGGATGTTTATTTCTAAGGATAACCAAACAGATACAGAGAACGACCCGAACCAAACATTAACATTCACTGTAAAAAATCCTCCAATAACCCAACCAAACCCAAGAGCTAACGAAGTAAGCGATTATTCCCAAGTAAAAGTAACTTTCACTGATAGTTCCGGGGAGGTCAAGGAGGCCGTTGTTGGTAACATTGATTGGTTGACCGGTAGGATTTCTCTTGTAACTAAAGCATACCTTGATGCGATATCCCTAAGAATGGTCGAGCCAAACATTCCTGACCTTAATAACCCGGCAACAAGGGTTTATTGCACATATTATAGATTAGAAAACTTTGTGGATACAACCTTAGATAGAAGAACCCATTATAAACTAACAACAGTTGCTGAAGATAAAAAAGGCAATTTTGTAGAAACTCCCATCGAGTATGCAATTGCAGAAGACTCGCTACAATTTGAAAAACTAGATTATATGTGGAGGGAAGCAACAAGAAGAAATAAATGGATTCTAGAGCAAGGTGGGGAACGGGTCAAAGTTATGGTCCGAAAATGGATTGGAGAGCCTTGTAAATGTGAAAGTGGGAACCCACATTCAGAAGTAAATAACTTTCCGCGCCATAAATGTAAAGTTTGTTTTGGGACTGGCGTTATTGGAGGGTATGAGGGGCCGTTCGATCTATTAATTCCCCCTCCAGATACAGAAAGACAAATAAATCCAACCGAAAGAGGATTGAGATTAATTTATACTTATGAATGTTGGACCGGCCCAACGCCAAGACTTACGGAAAGGGATATTCTAATTAAACCTAATGGAGAAAGATATATTTTAGGTCCAGTATCCCCTGTAGTTGTTCGCGGAGTGATGATCCAACAAAGTTTTTCTGTCCAATATGTTGAGGTGGACGATATTATTTATAAAGTCCCACTAGGCGGAAAAATTCAACACCCAGTCGCAAAGAAACAAGAAGACAAACTTAAAGTTTTAGATACTTCCGCAAATCCAGACGCAATTCCAGACCCACAAATAGGGAAGAAAGCTTTCAGGCCAAGCGAGCTCTCCCCTTATATCTCGGATCATTGTAGAAAACCACCCTCTTTAGAACAAAAGGGTAGGACTAAGACTTGGGAAAATATTACCTACTAAACGTTCCAATTGCTTCCAACATTCCAAGCCGCGCCTTGGTTTAGGTTATAACCATTCTTGTAAAGAATTCCCGTAAGAGAGCAATTATTATTTCCAGCGAAGTTAAAAAGTGTATATGTTGGAGCGACAGGTCCGTCTATGCTAAAATTAGAGAATGCTAAAAATTGGTTATTGGCATTTCCAACTGCAATAGGATGGTCAGAAAGATCCCAGGTAGTTACGTTAGAGATTGTACCCCGCAAACATGTGTTAAACTCAAAATCAGCCCAACCTTTGTTAGCACTAGTAATATTAGTTATTGTAAAAGGATTTGCTCCAGTTAAAGCGAATCCAATATGAACAGTATCAAGTTGAATATTCGCAATATTAAGGTTACGGATAGGATCAGAGTTTCTAAATACAAGAGGTGCGTTAAAAAAGAAGCTATCGGTTAAAGAGAAGTTATCCCCTCCTAGAATTTCAATAGCTGCCCCAGACGTTACTCCATTTATAGAAGCATAGATATCCCTAATTTGAATTCCCTCATGGGTAAAAGCGGGGTCTCCTCCCTGGAGAAGAACTCTAGTTAATTTATTTGCGCTTGAGCCCCAATCCCCCTTAGTTCTAATATTTTCTATTTTTAGGTTTCGCAGAATATTTGAATCATCGTTAACAAAACTAGCAAGAACCCCACTATCGCTCCCCGCGTATGATGGGAAAACGCTGCGGGAACAATTATCAATTAAAACATTCTTAATAGTAATCTCTTCAATATTATTGGTATCCCCTACAGTATCATAGCTAACCAAAAACTGTAGGTATTCCATCTCAATAGAGTCAAATTCTAGATTACTAATCGGGGTAGCTGCTATATTAAAGCCCCCTTGGGCATTTAGTCCCGTATTATCATAGCTAGTCCCAATAAATTTACAATTAAAGAACTTCCAGTCCTCAATACTAGCAGTATTAAACGCACCGACATGAGATCCTCCCGCCACGGAAGCTTTTGGAACGCATGTTAGGTCCTCTACATAACCATGAGAGGAGTTAATATCAAAACCGTCTTGCCCAAAAGTTCCAACTTCTATTTCAAGTTGCTTAAAGGAACTGTATTCCCCGGAAACTTTAATGGTCCCAGTGACATATAAGTCTTTGAAAATATTATAATCCCCAGAAAGGTCTATCTTTGTTGGATGAGCTTGTGTTGCAAGAGCACATTTAATATCTTCACATATATTCCGATTACCTGTAACCTCTAAAATAGTTCCAATGGAATTAACTTCATCAATATTTTTAATAAAGTTTCCATTCCCTGCAACTAGAAGAGCCGTATTACTGCCAGAAAGATCAAACATGCAATTATTAACTTCACAATTATCGGAATTAATTTGAATTCCATAACCACCAGAGGCTAATCCAACAGTAATTCCCATTATAACAGAACCACTAGAGCCCAAACCAAAGGTTATTGGAGCATTATTGCTCACAATATTATAATTTTTAGACCCCATAATATAGACAGGGTCAGAAAAAGTTATTGATCCCTCAACAATATTTCCAACAACCGCAAAATGTCTGTGTCCTGAATTATAGGCAGAAGATAATGTCGGGAAGAAAGCCCCAGACCCAACCTCTGCAAATCCCATTATGCTACCACTTGCAGTAAGCCCTTTAGACCCAACGTATCTATAGAAACTAATCTTCGCTGGTGGGGTTTTTCCGCTTGGGAAACCATCGTAAAAAGTTAATACTCCCCCTTCGGGGTCTAAAACCCAATCCCCTTCTCCAAAAGCAATTGAAGCCCCAAGGTTATCTGTCACCTGATAGTTATATGAGCCATCCCCAAAGTTAAAAGGGATCGCATCCTGAAGATCCGCATGATAAAAAGATCCATTAGAGGTACCAGCTACAGCAGACAACGTAAGACCTGACTTAAACTGGACCACTCCAGAAACTGCGTCAGGGGCTAGGGTAGGCGCGGTAGATGGAATTTGGTCGCTTTGAGCCCAAATCTGAGCTGTATAGACAGCATTTCTGCTATTTATAGGCTCTTCAAAGAAGGCCCTTGAATCAGCAGTGCTTGATTTACCTAAGAATCTTTTAAATAAAATATTTGATCTTTCGTCGGATGATACCATTTTTCACCTTATGCTGAAGTTATTGTTACACTTCCAAATCTTATTGTACTACCTTGTTTAATTCCAACCCTAACATAAACAGTTCCTGTTTGAGTTGCTGCCCCAAAAGTTATTCTTCTAGAGGTTGTAGTCGAAGCCCCTAGGTCTAATGCGGGGTCACCATTATTTGTTGGATTTCCAACCCCAGGATAAGCAGAATCCCCATCAACCCACCCTGTTGTTGCTGGCCCATCAACATATAAAGCAAAGTTAGTTAATCCATCTTGTATTGTTGGGAAATTGCTTGTATTATTAAAATCAATTCTAATTGCAGTATTAGCAGATGCTGTAAATGTAAATGTTACCCATCTAAAGTTATTAAATGTTCCTCCCCCGATTGCCGAATAATTTGGTCCTGCAGTTGGAACATTTGAACTATAGTTAACTGCTGGTGGGAATTGATACTGTCCATTTAACATTTGGAGTTCTTCAGTATATGCCCCGACTAGAGAAGTGGTTGAAACATAGGCACCACCATAACCCCCACCTGGATATTGCCCCGCCCCGGATAAAACTCTTGCGGACTCATTACTGTTTGTATCAATTCTAACGTTATTTGTCACATCCGAACTCCCCGAATTCCCCTTAGAGTTATAACCATAACAAGAAATAGAAACATCTTCTGTATACTTACTAGCTTCAACAGTAACAGAAATAGAAGCTATGTGGCTTCCTCCGTAAATATAACCACCCGTTGGGGCTTCGTTTGTATCAGTTGTTTGATCCGACTGAGCTCTAGCAATTCTTGTCGCGTTGTAATAAGTGTATATTGCGTTATTAACTGTAAAATCAGCAGTAATTGCTTCTCCGGTATCCATTGTTGGGACGCCAGAATAATAAGTTGTTCCCGTTCCGCCTGCGGGCGTAATACTTGCTCCCGCAATTGTTGGGGCTTGTGGGTCATCTACCCCGAATGTTAGTTGAGTGCTACCAGTAACCGAGTGAGTCATCTTGGCAACATGATTTCCAAAGATTAAATTATGTGTCGGCTCTATTTGAGCCCCTAAAGCAAACCAGAAGTTTTCTTTTCCTGCTACCCCAGAATAATAGTCATAATCTGCTAAAACCAATAAACTATCTGAAGAAACCCCGGTATCGTCTCCAGTTGTCAAAGTTATTGTCCCCGAAGCAATACTATCAATAAAAGCAGATAAAGTTCCATCAGAAGCATCCCAGAAACCATCCCCTGGAGGGATAAAATCTGTTCCCGTTACAACTGTTGGGGTTTGATCATCTATAACTGCATTAACTAAAGAATCGTCAGCAGTTAATAGCGCGGAGTAGGAGCCAACAATCTCCATAAGAATATCAGCTAGGTTTGGCGGTTTGGCAGGAGCAAGTTTTCCTAAAATTAAATCTAATTTATCGAGCGCATCCTCAACCCTATCCCCTTGTTGAAGCCCAGCAATTGACCCAGAAGCCGTCCCATAGTGCCCATCGGTGGGTAGCCCAATCTTAAAATCTGACCCAGAAGCAACAATCCTATTAGCTCCAACATATAGAACTGCACCCGAAATCCCAGAAGATAACCAAAGGGTATTTCCATTTCCAGGATTTCCTCCTTGTAGAGTTAACTCTAACCCAGTTGGATCAATTAGCCCGTCAACAGTAAGTTTCCCTGGGATGTAAACCCCACCACCGGAAATAACGAGGGTTGGGTTTGTTATTAAAGCACCAGATGCGGCAAATCTAAACTTTCCATTGGATAAGAAGTCCGGCCCTAAAGCTCCAGAAGCAGGATTTAAAGGAATATTACCATAATATAATTCTCCCGTTATCTGATTCGCCCAAAGGGTATATGTATTTCCAGGATTTAATGTTTGAGGATCAAACTGAAAACCAGTTGGGTCTACTAGCCCATCAACAGTAAGTTTCCCTGGGATATAAATGCCGCCACCCGAAATATAAAGGCTTGCAGAAGCAATAGACTTTCCTTCTGGGGCAAATCTAAAAATAGAATCAGACAAGAAATCACTAATTTGTAAGCTACTTCCCGAGGGGAATTCTATGCCTCCGCTAGAAATAAGGATATCCCCATTCCCGGTAGTTAAGGTAATGTAGTTATTAACTGTTAGGCCGTAGCGTGCATCAACAATATCCCCTGGTAAGGTGGGAAAAAGAGAGCCAGAAGCATCCCGATCCCACCAAGAAGCTCCAAGGCCAACATCAAATTTAATCCAAGGGTCGTCGGGGTCTGACCCAATTGTAAAATCTATAGAATTTCCAGCGATTAAGCGAATCTCTGATTTATTTCCAGTTGGGTTTCCCGTTGCATTTGAAATTTGAGGGAAAGTTAATAATTCAGAAGCCCCAGAAGAATACTCAAAACGTAAGCCTAGTTGATTAAGCCTATATCCATCAATGGTTGTTTCTGTTGTAGTATTAATATATTCCGAGGCAAGCAATAAACCTTTTGTGTTTTTAAGAGTAGCACTTCCATCAGAACCAAAGAGAAGATAATTAGAAGAATCCCTTTTAAGAACAACATAATCAGAAAGTATTAATTCTTTTTCCCCAAGGTTACAAGTCAAAACGCTAGAGGTAGAGCTAAGGCTTAAAAAGTTTGTGGGGCTAACCCCGAAAAATCCTTGGTCTTGTGCCAAGAGAATATATCTCGACGCGCTATTCGCTAAAATTGTATAATCGTCATCTAGGAAAAGCCCGTTAAGGTTAAACCTTTTATGATAAAAAGAAGTTTGGTTTGAAGAGAAGCTATAACCTCTTTCTAGGCTATAACGTAGCAGAGAATCTGTCGCTTGCGAAAACTTAAATCCAAGGTCACCATTAAAAGTACCAGTGAATTCATCCTGGGAAAAAGTTAAAATACTTCCATTCCTCTTATAGTTTAACCCTACGTCATTAAGAACAAGATAATTATTATCCAGTTCCTTTTGTAGGAGGACATACTCTGGAAGAATATCTAATTTTTGGTTCCCTACCTGAAGGTTAATTGTTGTATCTGTTACTGTTAATCCATAAGTTCCCAATAATAGGTGTGCCCCAGTCTCTGATAAAAGAAGTTGTCCTTCATTTTTATAAAGGGCTCGGGCATAGGAATCTGTGACTGAGAATTCAAAGCCACTAACAGAGATAATATATCCGTTTGAATCAAAAACTTGGTAGGAATCTCCAAAATCTAATCTCAGCTCTGTATTAGAAATAATTACCTTTTCTGTATCAGAGTAGGATAAGATAGCTCCATTTGCAGAGAGCTGCAGAGTTGTATCACCCCTAAAAAAATTAATTACACTAGAAGTATTAGCATAATCTATTTCTAGGGATGCCCCAAGGCTAGTTAACGTAAAAATACTGTTTGCAGGGTCATCATCAATTATTTGTGCCCCATAAGGTGCTGAGATGAATTCTCCGGCCATCTGATTATTTCCTTATAAGTTGACTTTATATCGTTTCTTAATTTAAAACAAAATAATTAACATTTTATTACTGTTTAGACAGAAATAATCTGTTAATTCTATCCTATTAGAAAGAGTGTATAAATAACAAAAAGGTATTATTCTTATGGAAGGTCTATTTTCACAACCAAATTTTTATCTCAATATTATTCAAGAAATTCTTAATAGCTTAAAAGAGGAAAAACCTACTGTTGATTTGCTAAAGCAATTTAAGATTTCAGAACTACACAGAGCTGCTATAATGTTCCGAGATTTAGACCCAAAGTATCAGCCTATTAAAAATAAGGTATCTAAAGCAGTTAAACGGCTCCTTACCAATTCAAAAGGATATAAAGCTAATAGGGAAGGGTTTAAAAAGGCATTAGTTACTCTTTATAACCTTGATAAAAAATTAAATGCGGATGTTATTAATGATACTGCTACCCTAATTAGCACAGCAAAACCCAAAAAGGACGAGGGAGAAGCAAATTATTGGGAGGATACAGAAAGAATAAATACTTCTCTCAAAGTATCTGTCTATAATTGGAGGGATGTTCTTAAGTTTGCGGCAAAAAAGAAAAAGAAAAATCTTGGCGAATTAGAGACCAAACTTAAAAAAGATAAAAATTTAGGTGGGGCTCTTGATCTATCCGGAGAGGCGGCGGAAGCAATAAAGCCGAAGGTAGAACCAGAAGCTGAAGAGGTAGAAAAACCAAAAAAGCTGGATATCGAAATTAAAGAAGAAGAAAAACCAGAAGATCCTTTGGAGACGACGGAACAAAAAGAGGAAGAAACAGAATCCGATAATAAATACGAAGAGTTTAAGGATCACTTAGATAAATTAAACCCAAATAGGGCAGCAATAAAGAAAATCTTAAAAGAAAAAGACTGGGAAGACCTATTAGATATCGCTTTGGACGAAGAGGCACCCCCAGAGATCAAGGGTGAAGTTATTCCTGCTCTCTTTGAACGCCCCGAGAGCGATATTCTTCAATTCTCTAAATCTGAAAAACTAGATTCAGGTATATTAAGAGCTCTCTATAACCAAGCTTCTAATTATGAACGAAATTGGAGGGTTCGAAAAGCAGTGGCTGAACATAAAAATGCACCCAAAGAAGTTATTTTAAAAGCTGCCCAAGATAACGATTACAGAGTTAGGCTTGGAGCTGCGGGAAACCCAGAGCTTGATAATCCAGAAATTATTAAAAAATTAATAAAAGACACAAATTCGGAGGTAAGAGAAGAGTTAATTCGTAACCCGCATACCCCGGAAAAGTTTATTTCTAAATTATATGATCGGATTCGCGGCCAAAAAGGTATTCAGTCCTACGAAGACAAAGTAATTTTATTATCTCAACATAAGAATTTATCAGGGGAGCAGCTCCTCGAGCTTTTAATTGATGCTGCGGAAGATCTAAAATTAGATAAAAAATTAAGATGGAAAGACCCTAAACTCCGCTCTGTAAGAAAAGACTCCATTTCTCTCCAAATTGTAATTAATATTGCTAATAATTCTGGATTAGACCCAAGGGTTTACGCAATACTCGGAACTAGTATACGGCCAGAAATTAAAATGGCTGTTGCTAATAATGCAGCAGCACCAAAACACCTATTAGAAACATTAACAAAAGATTCTGACCTTGGGGTTTCTGCTGCCGCAAAGCAAACTCTTGAAAAAATTACAGAAAATAAGGGCTAGAAGTAAAACTCTTTTCGAATTTGCTAATAATCCATTAATAAAATTCCCCTATTTGAAGAATTTATGCGTCGAATTTTTCATCGGGGGCAGCTCTAAAGTGTTTCAACTACACTCCTTGAACTTCTATATTAGGAGGATTAAGTTGCAATGAAAAATAAAGTAGCAAGCCTAATTAATCAAATCCGGAAGTGTGCTGCGGATTTAGAATATTTAGCAGAAGAAGAGGAACTAGGATTCACTGCTGGGATTAAGGAACAAGAAGAAAAAATTGCTAAGCGAATCGAAAGAATTGCTGGCGAATTTGAAGACATGGACCTTGATATCAGTAGCCTAGGTGAAAATGCTTCTTCAGAAGAGGAAGAAGTTGTCAAAGAGGAAGAAGAAGTCGTTGAAGACGAAGTCGTTGAAGACGAAGACGAGGTCCTCTCTGATGATGGAACCGAAGATGAAGAAAAAACCGTAAAGGAAGCAAGCCAGAACTATGTTAAAGTTGCTTGTGTCTGCACACGTTGCAATAGTAAAGAAGTTGTTGCAATGACCAACGATGAGCTCGGAGAGCTTAAGAGCGACATCGAAACAAATTCTGGGGAAATTTTCGGGCCAGAATGCGAAGCTTGCGATGGAGAGTTAATCCCAGAAGAGTAAAAACCCCGAAATTAACATATACATATAAATAGGACTGGCTATAATGCCAGTCTTATTTTTTGTATAATTGAAAAAAGGAAAAATGTTTAAAAAAGGCCAACTAGTTTATTATAAGTCTAAAGGCTGTGTCGCTATTTATGATGCAGAGATAGATACAGCATCCCTTCTAGGAACAAAATGCTATGGGATCCAAGCCTACCAAGAGAAAGATAATCTCTTTTTACCAACCTTTGTTCAGCATTTTGAAATAGAAGAAATCCCTACGGTTCAACTTAAGGCTCTTTTAACCCACAATAACCAAACTCTTCGGAAAACTGCAAAAGATAATCTCTCGGGTCGCGAGTTTACAACAATAGAGGTTTCAGATGAAATTGATATTGGGCTCGTTTTAGAGCTTTTTACTGAATCCTATATCCAAAAAGCTAAAAATAGACGGAATCTAGAGGAAACAAAAGATAAATTAGCAACCCTCTTTGCTAATATGATGAAACAGGACTTACAGCCTACCCAAATTTTAGCAGGGTGTAATGCTTGGAGTTGCTTAAAACAAATAGCTAGGGAATCTGATCCTCTTGGAAAAAGTAGCAGTACCCAACATTTCGTTTGGGGCGTTGAATTTAAGTTTGAAAAATCATTAGGTCCTTGGGAAATCGAAGCAAAAAGCGAACTACTCTAATAACCAAGGCAACTCTATCTCTTTTAAAACTAAGGTTGGGGAAAGAAAAGCTAAATGCCCCCCAGGAGCGCCCGAGGTTTGGATTTTCAGTTGCTTTTCAATTGGAAGCTCAATCATATCCCCTGGTTTATAAAGATTCCCATTAATCCAAATTTCAATATCATTCTTTATTCCCGTATCTAAAATAACAGGCTGCGTCTTAAAAGACTTAAAAAAAGGTGGTAGGTCGTATAAAACACTGCTTCCCGCGTGCATATACATAGCATCGGTTACGAATTCATCCTGGTATTTAGAGGGATAATAATTAAACCTGTCTTTATAACAATAAGTTTCGTGCTCTAATACCCCCCAAGAAATAAATTTATCAACAGGAGTGAATTGAGATAAGTTTATATCGCCAAGGCTCTCTTTTGATTTTTCTAAAAAGAATTTTAAAGCGGGTAGCCTAGTTCGCATCCCCATTAAGTGGCAAGCACTATGCCCTAAAATCCAATCTATTATTTTAGGAACATTCTCTCCTCCAGTAATTAAGCACTTAATCCCTTTAATATATTCAATTTTTCCATAAAAAGCAGCAAAGAAGACGCCTTGATCATGCAAAATATTAAAAGGGTTTTCAATGTGTATTTGAAGTTTTTCTAGCAAGGCAGGTAAGTCTTTTTTAGTGAAAGACGCAATTCCAGTATTAGAGTTCGGAGTGACTGAGTCTTCGTAAACTCCAAATAATTCCTTATACTTATCCCCGTTGGGGCCTAGACTGCTTCCCCAGTCCCGTAGACAGGTTACATCAGACATACAAATTTTTCTGAGGTCTGCTTCCCAATTGTTATAAAAAAAGATATCTGAATCAAAAACAATTACTCTTTCAGCCCCATATTTTTCAAACCCCAATTTAAACCCATCTAATTTAGATAAAACGATATTCCGGTCTATTGGTAGATCGTAGGGGGATATATTTTCAATAAAGATATTTGGTAATTCTTTAAGAGAGGCAATATCTTCTTCTGTCAACGACCCATCATTTAGAATGAGATGCGGTAAATCAAACCCCTTCTCCAAATGATAGCGCATTGCAAACCAATTAAACTTAAAAATTTCACAATCGCGATGGCACAGTAATGTTGCAAATAAAGGTTTCATTTATAGACTCCTGCTTGGTGAATATAAGATACAAAAGATTAAGAATAATCTATTAATAATCAGTGCTTATTGAAGTTAAAATCAAACTCTTATAAATAAAAGGTATCCCAAATGACTAAGAAAAAACTTTCAACTATGCTCTTTCGAATCGCATCTGCTATTGAAGCTGATTTCGGGGTAATAGTTCCACCAATGGCACAACCTGTTAATGAAATTGATTTTATCCGGGACCAAACAGGACCGCATGGGCAGGGGATGGGCCCAGGAAAAGGTCAAGGTTGTGGTTGTACACAAATGGAAGAAGCAGTGGAAGATGTTGGGACTTTAAGGATTAGGGAACAAGTAACTAATACCTTAAATAAATACGGAATTGATTGGAGCCAAGATATGGTTAACGAATTAGTTAATTTAATGAAACAGCCCGAAATAGAAGAACCTGTTATTCCAGCAAATCCCCTTGAACTATAGAAAAAACTTTTACCTCTAAACCCTTTCTAGTTTATCCCTGGTCTATTCAATTCTCTGCCTTTTCTAAAGCATCCAAAATTTGTTTGTTACTAAATTGATCGTATTTTGACATTTCTTTTTAATAATTCATTAATACTTTGTTTGTTTTAAATGAGATTCCGTCTCTAAATAATACTCGAGAAAAGGAAAGAAGTATGAGTTTTATAAAAACTGCAGCAGCAAAAATCGTTAAAGGTCATGAGAGTATCTCAGTTGAGGATTGGCTAAAAATAGCGGGTAAAGGATCCTTTAATAGTAGAGTTGCTTCTAGAGTTATTAAAAATTACGATCCAGATAAATATCTATTAACCCATTGCACGATCATCGCCTCGGTGAACATAGATGATCGTGTCCCCCATTATATTACCCCAGAGACTGAACAGTTTGTTAATAACAATTATGATAGCTGGGAATCAGGACTTTTATCGAAGCCAGATGTCTATAAGTCTTTTGAAGGCGCGTACAACTATTTGGAGCATGTACAAGTCCCCAGCCTCGCAAAAGGAAAAGTTATCGGAGCAGCCCTAAGAGAGGTGCCTCTCGATAATACAAAGGATCCGGTTTATTTTGTCGATATCTTAGTTGCTACCGATAAGAAGCATTCTGGCTTAATCAGCAAAATTAGCTCGGGCCAACTTAATACCTTATCAATGGGTTGCCAAGTTGCCTATACATATTGCTCTAAATGTGGGCATAAAGCTTTCGATGAAACCGATTTATGTAATCATATTAAGTACCAAAAAGGAAATCATTTTATTGATGAATTTGGTAAGAGGAGAATTATTGCAGAGCTTTGTGGGCATAAAAAAGACCCTTCTTCCGTAAGATTTATCGAGGCTTCTTGGGTAGCTATCCCTGCTTTTTCTGGAGCTGTTTTAAGAAATATTTTAACATTCCAAAATAATGAAGTTGGAAAAGTAGCAAAACAAAAATATGCAAGGTTAATTGAAGATGCATATAGCATAGACCCAACAGAAGGATTAGAAAATCTTATGAAAGCTGCTTCTACCGTTAAGGTGGCTTCGACTTCAAATCCTGCAGATCTCGTTCGAAAACTAGAAAATGTTTTCAACAGCCTTAATAATAGAACTCTCCCAAATAAGCTAGCAAGCATAGCATCTGAGATTACGAAATTCAAAGGATAAAATATGAAAAAGATTCAAGCTCGGAGAATTAAAACTGCTCAACCTCCAGAAGAAGCCGCACCAGACCTTGGTGGAGAAGGAGGAGATCTTGATCTCGGGGGTGGTGAATTAGATCTTGGAGGTCTCGGGGGTGGTGGTCTTGATTTAGGTGGGGGAGGAGAAGAACCCCCAGCAGAATCAGAAGCTCCCTCCGAAGAAGGCTCCGAAGTTGAAAATATAATGTCAAAGCTCGAGGAGAAGCTTCTTAAACGAGTAATGAATCGTATCCTCGAAGCTTTAGCTACAGACGAAGCTAAGAATCAATTCTCAGACGCTCTCTTTAGCGTCGATAGGATTAATGATTCTTTAGTCGTTTCTAGCGAAAACGTGTTAAAGCAACTTAGACCTTATAGATCCGTATTTAAGTATATAAAGAGAGATGGAATTAGACCTACTCTTGAAAACCTTAAACCGCAACATCTTAAAAGATTTGCTTCCTTAATTAATAAACTTGATTCTTACTTTGGGGCGAAACACATGGATATTAAAACTGCAGCTAAGAACCTAAATAATTTAAGCGCGAAACTCAAGAGAATTGCAGCTTATCAAGATTATGACCCAATTCCAGAGGATGCTTTATCCGATAGACAAAAATTAAAACTTGATAACGTCTGGACACTAATCACCCATCGCTTTAGAAGTGGGGAAGGGCCAGATTATGTTGTTCTTAAAGGGCCACCAGCCGGGAAAGAAACGGTTTGGCTTGAAAACCTAGATAACCTTGGAACAGAACAACAGCTTCACCCAGCATTATTTCATGGAAGAGCAGCACCAGGTGCCCAATTTAAGAGTGATGTGAAACCAGTTGGTCTCCATGACGTTAAAGACGAATCTGGAAAGACTAAACAAATTGGGATTAATTTCTCAGAACAAGCAGTTAATCGCCTTAGAGGCAAGATCCATGACATTTACAAACAAGATCCTTTTATTGCCCATTCTTTTAATCAAATTAATACCTTTAATACTTTGATGAATGAGTATATGCGGATGATTGAAGTACCACGTATTTTTGAAGAATGGAAAAAATTAAGAGAAGTTTTCAAAATTGTGAAAGAAGGAGGAGAAGCATTAAAGGGAGCAGAAAAGACCCTCGAAAAGATTATGGGTTGGCACCTCCAGCGTAATTCTACTTCAGAAAAAGAAAGAAAACGCTATCAAAAGGGAGATTTTAAAACTAAGAACATGCTTTATATTAAAAAAGCAGTTGATGAGCTTAAACAAGCGATTCGAAAGTTAGTCACGCCCCCAACAACAGATTTCAAAGCAATTAATCGTCTATATAAAGAATTCTATCCAAGGATAAACCTACGTCTTTTGGATAAAGAAGAAAAAAACCCAGTCACAGAAATAAATAATCTCCTAGAGGTTATTGGTGCCCTCCAACAAGCATGGCTCGAATGGTTCTCAGACCTTCGTAGATATGAAATTAAAGAGTTAATCCTTGGCGAAAGGCCACTCACAGAGCTTACAGAACCTTTTGGAGAGCTCGCTGGAGAAGTTTCTCAATACCTAGAAACAAGTAAAAAACCCTTAGCAGAAGCTAGGGGAGGTGGAGACTGGTTTAAAAGTTATAAATATTATGAGAAATTGTTAGAAAAGATTTCCGAGCTTTATCCTAAGATTTATGAAGATGCCCAAGAGCTTGATAAGCGCCAAGAAGAATTAGTTGGCATTAATCCCGGATATCAAAAGTTTCTTGATACGTATTATGGAACCCCAAATGCGTTAATGAATAGCTTACCCCTAGTGGGAAGCGAAAGCCTTACATTAAATAATGCAGAAGGATATAAAAAAGCATTTCTAGTTATTGCAACGCTCGCAAAAGAATTACATAAGGTAGCAGAGGTTATTATTAATCAGGATCCAATTAAATCCGTACCAATGCCTAAGGCGCTTACTATTGAAACAGCAGGTAATTTACCTATTGAAGCAATCGAGCAAGAACTAGAAACGGAAGAAAAAAGAACCGATTGGTCTGGAATAGCAGAAACAGATTTCGATGCTTCAGCGTATGACGATCTTGACTTAGAAGATGAGGAGATTAAGTAGGATCGGAACAAAAAAGAATAGTTTTAGTAATAATCTATTACTTTTTTATGCCCAATGTAAGTTCCGTATGTATCGAATACGGAAAGCTCCCAAAAACAGAAACGACGCAAATTCTGATTTTTTATGTAGAGCTATTTAGGAGGTTTGTTCAGATGGCTAGACAACGTTTAACCTGGAGGGCAAAAGAAGCGGGTCACGATAAAAAGGCTGACCCAAATAGCTTAGGCCGTCCTGACAGACAAAACCCACCAGTTGAAAAGTACATGAACTATGATTTCTCTGTGAATCACCCTTATCCTGATCTTCGCCATCAGTGGCAAACAGATAAGAGAGATGTTACAGGACACCCAGCTCCATTAGAAGAGTACAACGCAAAGACAGCTGCCTATTTAACTAAGAAAGCACAAGTTGCTCTTAAGTTAGCAGAAGCTGATCTACCGAAAGCCTCTGAAGATGAGCAAGTCGCTCAAGCCCTTGACTATATGGGAATGACCGACGAAGCCCTCATCAGCACATTCGAACGCAGAATGGAAGAAGAGGAAGAAGTTGTTGAGGAAAAGCCAGAAACAACTGAGGAAGAAGAAGTTGTTGAGGAAAAGCCAGAGACAACTGAAGAAGAAGAAGTTGTTGAGGCAAAGCCAGAAGCAACTGAAGAAGAGGAACCAGCAGAAGAACCAGTATTAGAAGCTGAAGTTGAGCTTGAAGTTCCTGAAGAGGAACCAGAAGTCGCTCCCGAAGTCGATGACATGGTCGACCAAGAAGCGGTTGAAAGCATTATGGCTATTGCTGGGGATGCTAACCAAGAAACAGCGCTCGAAGTTCTCCGCCAGATGGTCGAAACTTTAGACGAAGCCGGTCTCCAAGAATGTATCGCAGCTTGCAACGCAAAGCTCGAAGTCGAGGAACCCGCCGAAGCTGAAGCAGAAGGCCTTGAAGAGATGCTCGAAGAGCAGCCCGAAGGAGAAGAAGTTGAAGCAGAAGCTGAATTAGAACTTCCAGAGGAAGAAGAGAATACAATGGGATTTGAGGGAATTGACCTTAATCCAGTTGAAGCAATGTCAATTGCAGACGAAACTGTCATGACAGAAGAAGATGAAGAACTTCTTTCACAATTGTTTAACACTGAGAAGAATTCCAGTGTACAGAATATTGTGAAGAAAACTGCGTCCGCCAAGAGAAACCCCGCTCTCAAAAAGAAGGGAGCACAGTCTCTAGGTGGGGTTCGCAAAAAAGCCTCAAAAGGTAATGCCGTAAATGAGATCGGAAAACTTGCAGGACTCTGGAAAACCGATCCCGATGTCGGCCATATTTTTGACTAAAATGGAGGTAGTTTAGAATGGCTCTTAAAATTCATTATGTAGGTCATCGCGTAAGCCTCGGATTACTAGACGAAGATGCTTTCACTCGCGTGAATTTCGTCACAGGAACGACTATTAATTCGAGACTAAGTGTGGATACCAATCGTGGTGTCTTAGGAGGCTCCGTTTGTGTGGTCAAAGGTGAAGATATTATCGGCGGTCCAACCGACCCAGCCGCTCTTCCCTATGATCCAACTACAGAAGGGCACTCCGAACAGCCTCTCGGCTTGTTTATCAATGACGCTGCCGGGAACGCTTTCGAATCTACCTCCGGTGCGGGGTCAGGTCGTGGACCATATGTTTGCTGCATGGGAACCTATTCAGTTGACGTGTACGAGACCAATCGTAGGGACGCCACAGGCGCACACACTGCGACAACAATGACTTATGCCGCCGGAGATAGGCTTTATATGGATTGCATTAGTGGTTTACTCACTAAGCGTTATCCTGATCAAAATGCTAATGGCGGGTATGCCGCAGGGTTCGCCAATTATGCAGTGGGTGTAGGTAACGGTGGAAACGCGATTGCTAACGCAATCCATCCATTGGTTCTTGGGATTGTGACCCAGGCTCCTACCTCTCAAAACCCATACTTACGTTTTAACGAACGTATCTAATTGGAAGGAGGAACTGAATAATGTCACTTAACTGTACTCCTAATAACATGGTAATGGTCCCTAAATCGATGGTCCCGGGTTTCGGTGGTCAAGATTCCACCCCCGCCCAGGCAGCTGACCCTAATGTCAAGAGCGCTATCATTAGCGAATACATTAAGACAGCCGCCGGTCGTCGTAAGCTCGCTGCATCCATGATTCAGCCCTTACGTAGCCGTCGTGACTATACCGCCGTGGGTCGCAAGACCTTCTTGGTAGAACAGCTTCCCGATGGGGCACTTCCTATTTATGATAGGGACCCCGAAGCAGTCGCTTATGTTATTGGTGAAGAAGGTGAAAATATCATCGCTGTGCAAAAGCCAAAGCGCGTGATCTTCCCACTCTTCGAAATCGCCAGTAACCCAGAGATCCCACTAACCCAAATCAAAGAACGCAGATTTGATCTAATTGAAAGAGCGCAAGACCTCGCTAAGGCTGAAATTCAAGCCGAAGAAGATACGAGAGTCTTTGAGATCATGGATGCAGTCCAAGATGCCGGGTTCATGGGTGTTCCACCTAATCCCGATATCCCAGTAGTCGCCCCAATCACCGCAGATGTCCTAGCTGATGCTTTCGCTGATATCGAGCAAGAAGACCTTCGCGTCGCTCGCTTGTACTTCAACGCAAAGGATTATTCCGATATCCGTAAGTGGGGGAGAGACATCCTAGATATTGAGAGTCAAGCAACTCTATTGAAGACCGGTCTTCAGGCAACCCTCTGGGGCGCTCAGTTGATCGTAAGTCGTAGAGTTCCCGTTGGTCGCGTGTATGTGTGTGCCGAACCTGAATTCCTCGGCCGCATCCCAGTCCGCACCGAGCTCACAGTACTCAGTGCTGATGATCCTCGCGCACGTACCATTGGATTCTCGATCTTCGAGAATTTAGGGATAGGCATACATAATCCCTTCGGTCTCAGTAGACTCCTTATTACCCGCTCCTAAGCCGGTATAAGCTACTATAGAAAATAGGGCGTTCTTTGGAACGTCCTATTTTTTTGTAGTCCCTTTTTCTTTTTAAATGGTAATATATAATAAAAAATCGTTGGTATCTAAGGAGATTATAAGATATGTTATCAAAAGAACAATTAGAAGAAGAGATTAAGTTAGGGTTAACAGACAAACAAATTGCAGAGAAATATAACATCCCAAAATTTAGAACGGTTAAAAATCTTAGGAAAAAATATGGGATCGGGAAGAAGCAAGAAAAGATACCAAAAGCAGAACTTGCTGAAGATATTAAAAATTTATCTATAGACGAAATTGCTAAAAAACACTCAAGAACTCTGAAAAGAATTAAAGAGTTACTACGTGGGTACGAGATAGAATATGACATAAAAAATAAACCAGTTAGTTTTAGTGTTTCTGATATTGAAAAGATTAAGGAATTAGTTGAGGCAGGCAAATCTGACGAAGAAATCGCTCTTTCATTTAATCTTCCAAAAACTAAATGGACTAGTATCCGTCATGTTCGTTTAAAGAAACTTAATATTAAAAAACGTGTTCCAAACAATACAGCGGATAAAGAAAAAATTCGAAAAGGCTTCGAATCAAAGAAATCGGATCAAGAATTAGCGGGCGAATTAGGGGTAAAGGAAGGCACTATTGCCTCTGCTCGTCAAAAACTCGGCTTATTTGTCGAGCGAGATATTCATAAGGTAACAAAAACCGTTTTAGAAAAGTACTATGTTGAGTGGGGGTGGACAGACCAAGAAATTGCTGATTTTCTTGGAATAGAGCATAATAGGGTTTGGGAAGCTCGGAAAAAATACAATATAAATCGGACAATGAAATGGCAGAAGCTAAATCTTCCCATTGATTTCACTAAGGAACAAAAAGATTTAGTTTATGGAAGTTTATTAGGAGATTCCTCCATTAGTAAAGTTGCGGCTTCTTCTTATGAACTTTTTTGTGCCCACGCAAATAAGCAAAAAAATTACACAAGACTAAAGGCTATAATTCTTGATAAGTTTGCAAGAAATTTTAAACATCGAAAACATGATGACATGTACGAAGTGAGATCCTACTCTCATCCATTAATTAAAGAACTTTATGATATCTACTACCCTAATTCAACTGGAAACAAAAGAACAGTCTTCCCGGACGAAATATTAGACGAATTTACATTAGAAATGCTTGTCTATTGGTATTTTGATGATGGCTGGATCGAGAAATCTAATGAAGTTAAAAGAACTCCTGTGATTGGGTCCGCATTTGATTTCAACAATCAAAAACTGCTCATCGAAACTCTTTGGAAAAAATATAAACTAAAAATAGGATTTGAGCCAACAAAACAGACTCTCAAAACTCAAAAATACTTCTCAAAAATTAGACTTTATGTAAACTCAGATTTACTTGATATTATCAAAAACCTAGCGCCTGAGTGTTTAGAATATAAAATCCCAGATGAAATACATCCACAAGCCGAACTTTCTGGGGATTTTGATCATATAGACGACCAAACAGGATATGAAAAACGAACTTGCCCTAAATGTGGGAACAAGTTCGTTATTGAATGGTACAAAGCTCAAAGATTCTGCTCAAGGACTTGCCAAAGTCGGTTTAATTATCAACTTTCTCAAGAGTCCCTTTAACTTTTATATTAGTTCTTATATCTTTCGGGTTCTTAGGCATAAAAGAAAAAGTAAACTTATAATCCTCGTCTTCGGCTTTTTGATAAAGTACGTCTAACGTTTTTTCAATATCAGAAACCGTAGTATTATAACTTCCAAAGCTTAAAACAAAATGAATAATATTTTGATAGGCGCCAACTCTATCAACATCGAAAGAAAGTAGTGCTCCTTCTTTTTCCGTTTGTCTGAAATGTCCTGGCAAGCCAAAAGAACCTCTTTCCCCAAACCCCGCCTCCTCCCTATATCCAAAGGATTCTAATAAATCATAAAATTTATCTTTTACTGGTTTAGTTATCCTTAAAAATTCTGATATGTTTCTAATTATGCCTCTCTTCTCTAAATCTGGAAGTTCAAAATAAGAAAAATTAGCTACAGAACCATCTTTGGAAGATTGAAAAATGATTTCATCTCCATTATATCCAATGATTTTATAAGGTTCTGTTACCTCTTGTAATTGACCTCGCATTCGACCTCGAGAGCCTAAAGAGATTATTTCCCCAATAGGGTATTTTTTCTTAATTTCTTCTGGTATATTATTTTCATTCGCACTCTTCAAAAACTGTGCGATTTTAATAAGCTTGGCTGATAATTTCATCTCAAATACTCCTTAAAAACTATTTCTAATAACTAATTATTAAAACAATACAAAGCTCAAAGGTTCTGCTCAAGAACTTGCCAAAGTCGGTTTAGTTATTCTTAGCAAACTCTTTTTCAATATTGCCAATTAGTTCCATTAAAATAACAGTGAAGAATTTTTGGATTGTTTCCGATATATTGAAAACTTTATATTTCTTTAACATATAATCTCTAAATTTTCTAAAACTTGACATATCTTTTAACATCAATATTGCTCCCTGTTTTGCTTTAAGCGCGAGACCTCCTCCAAAAGTCTTCGCATACTCTAGCATCGTTCCAAGGAGCTTTTCTCTTAAAATAAGTAATGCCCTATGGAGATTTCCTTCTTTTAAGGCGGTATTAAATTGAGGATCTTTTTCTACCATATCTGTTGCCGTATAATATATAACCTTAACTAAATCTTTAAAGTCATTCATATTATACCCACTCCGCCAATAATCTTCAAAGGAAGCTTTCCAAGTTTCTTCATCTGTGCTGCCTTCTTCAATTCTATAACTTTCTAGATCTTCAATATCTAATTTTTTCTTAGATTTTAAAACCTTATAATAAGCATCTGTGACAAAACCGAGAAGGCTTTTTTCATAATCAGATAAATTCGAGTTTTTAATAGTTTCTTTAAGCTTCTCTACTGCTTGCACTAATTTTTCAATCTTATAATTCTTATCTTTATCTTTGAAAAACGAATTAACGTATTTTGTTGCTAATGAAAGGACATTCTTCGATACTTCTTTAATAGTTTTTCCCTGTTTCGTTTGTGTAAAAAACATTTGGGTAATAGAATTAACAAGCTTTTGATTAAATAATGTTTTTAAGAATGTTCGATGTTCGGGGTCTAAGTCTTTTGTTGCTTGAGAAACTAACGTATCTAAACCCCCTTCAATCTCTTCTTCAGTCTCTTCTTCCAAGTTACTTAGAATTAGGTTTATTAACCCTTTTAGATTAAAGCCCTTAAATTCTGGAACTTTACTTTCAATTTGCCTAATCGTTTCTTTATACTCTGGGTCTTTACTTCTAAATGTGGATATCTGGGATAAAACTTGGTTAAATTCACCCTTAAATCCTTGTTTAAGTTCGGATAAAAGTGTTTCAAGAACAAGCTCGAAGGCCATTTTTATTTTTCTGGGATTTTTTTTAATTCTTTCGTAGGCGGGGTCTTCCTTAAAATACTCAAACAATGCTTCGAAAGTCTCTACTAAGAATTCTTCAATTTCGTCTGTTTCAGCGAAATTAGCTTTTATTTGTTTTGCTATCTTAATAAGCTGGGTTGATAGTTTCATCTCAAATACTCCAAATACCTCAAATACTCCAAATCTCTTAAAAACTATTTCTAATAACTAACTATTAAAACAATATTAAACGAACTTGTCCCGAATGCGGTATAAAGCTCAAATAAATTTAAAAAACATTATAGATGGGCTAAGAAAACGTATTATTTATAAATCGAATGTTCGCCGGATTATTCTAATGGGGGAGTTTTTTTTCATAAGTTTTAAGCTTTCGCAGGCGAGTAGGTGGAGGGCCAAGAATGGTGACGAAACCGGAGCAAGAAAAAATAGCCGAATACGAAAAACTACGTAACGGAGGTTCGGTCGTCCGTTTTTGGCAGCTACCGCTGGAAGCGAAAGCTGCGCTAGCGTGGTACATGGCGTTCGACGGATGTGCATGGAAACTTCCACAATACCTGGAAAAAGAGTTCACGGTCAATGATTTCGTTGATGTGGTACGAAAAGGAGGGTTCAACCGATACATGGATTTTCAGATTGGGTTCCACCCAGGGATTTCTGTCAAGGACTTAAAAAAATCCATGATGCAAGATAGTGACATAGAAAATGAACACGAGGACTTCAACCAGTACCATGAATGGTATCTAAACGTTGCGTGTCCGGTAGATCACGACGTCACCAAACCTCTGTGGCCAGTCATTCTCGGTGACCTACAAACTGACTACTTCGAAACATTGCAAGATGGGTGGCACCGTTTTCACTGCTACGTTCGGAATGGGATCCAGAAAATACCTGCGCTCTATTTCCTGGGGGAGAACGAGTAAACCGAAAATCTGTCGGTAATTTCGTTTCTACTGACTATTATTAAAAAAAAATGGTTAAGCAATATCTCACACACAAAGATCCAAGGATTAGAAAAATCGCAAAAGAGGTCCTTACTTTTTATGAAAAGAAAGAATATTACGAAGCTTCCACCTATGTGACTGGACAAATGACCACAAATTTATTTGATAACTATAATAAAACGCTAGAGGAAATCGAGAAAAAGATATGGAAAAAGATTGGAGAAGAAGATTATGCTGCCCTTACGGCGCTTTGTATAAAAGTCTGTTATATAATCCTGGCGGGAATAACGGTTTATTGTTTAATGGAGTTATTGCTTTAATCCTTCTTGTTCCTTTTGGTATTTGCGGGCCATTATGAATTATTCTCTAAAAAACCTATATAATCCCTATGGAAGACTATAAAGAATTCTTAAAAAGATCCGGAAATACTTTATTAACTTGTAATCCTTTTAGAAAGAAACGCTCTCCTAAAGGAAAGACTTGCTATAAGGGAGACCTTTTAAAGATTTATGATTGTGGCACGAAGCATATTATTGT